>WBZM01000758.1_pt1 | contig 39811 bp, 33 predicted proteins | sample 5204271 | NCBI WGS metagenome assembly WBZM01 (sample SAMN12344346, study PRJNA552823) | activated sludge metagenome | biome: Activated sludge suspended growth; feature: Nitrification reactor; material: Wastewater; isolation source: activated sludge from nitrification reactor of wastewater... | reverse complement strand
TCCTCGTTATAATCGCCCGTCCGCTGCCCTGCCGGTGCCCTCTGGTGCCGCTCAGGGCGTTCGTTATTTTCAGGGCCGGGCAGGTCATGCCGGCCGTCCCAAGAGAGGTTGATACCTGTGAGTCGCCAGTCTGAAATCACGCCAGAAGGTCTGAAGAAGCTCGAGGAGGAAATCGAGTATCTGTCGACGGTTCGCCGTCGGGAGGTGGCCGACCGGATCAAGGAGGCCCGTGACTTCGGTGACATCTCCGAGAACGCCGAGTACGACGATGCCAAGAACGAGCAGGCACAGCTCGAGGCCCAGATCGTCCAGCTCGAGGAGCGCCTGCGCCGTTCGACCGTTGTCGAAGAAGGTACCGCCGAGAAGGGCGAAGTCGCCTTCGGGTCGATCGTCCACATCAAGGATCAGGACTCCGGGGATTCCAGGAAGTTCCAGATCGTCGGCTCGACCGAGGCTGATCTCGCCGGGGGCAAGCTTTCGAGCGAGTCTCCGATCGGCGCTGCCCTGATCGGCGGCAAGGTCAATCAGATCGTCACGATTCCGGCGCCGCGCGGCCCGGAAAAGAAGTTCAAGATCACCAAGATCGAAGCCGCCTGAGGCCCGGGTCGGGGGAGAGCCGGCGATGACCGAGAACGGGAAGCAGGAGAAGCCCGACGAAGGGTCGGTCGAAGGTTTTGCCGGGATCCTCGCCGAGCGACGGGAGAAGCTCGATCGCCTGAGGGCGGGAGGGGTCAACCCCTTTCCACCTTCGTTCCCTGACCGGGAGGAAATCGGTTCGGTAATCACCCGTCATGAGGGTCTCGAACCGGGGGCGGAGACCGAGTCGGTCCATCGGGTTGCTGGCCGGATAACCGGTAGGCGGGGTCATGGCAAGGCCGCCTTCATCGACCTTCGTGATGCCTCTGGTCAGATCCAGATTCACGCCAAGGCAGACGTGCTCGGCGATGCGTACGACCTGCTTGAAGACCTTGATCTCGGTGATTTCATCGGTGTCGAAGGAAGGGCGATCGTCACCCGCCGGGGGCAGCTCTCGCTCGAGGCCAGTGACTGGGATGTCCTTTCCAAAGCCTTGCGTCCGCCGCCCGACAAGTTCCACGGTCTCGAAGACACAGAGACGCGTTACCGGCGGCGTGAGCTTGACCTGATTGCGAACGAGGAGTCAAGGGAGATCTTCCGGGTTCGTGCCCGGACGGTCAGCGAGGTCCGGCGCTGGCTTGACGACCACGGGTTCTTCGAGGTCGAGACCCCGGTTCTCCAGCCGCTCTACGGCGGTGCCCTGGCCCGTCCATTCACCACCCACCACAACGCCCTTGACCGCCAGCTCTATCTGCGGATCGCCACCGAGCTCTACCTGAAGCGCTGTGTGGTCGGAGGAATAGACAAGGTCTACGAGCTGGGCAAGGACTTCCGTAACGAAGGCATCTCGATGAAGCACAACCCCGAGTTCACGATGCTCGAGTGGTACGAGGCCTACGCTGACTACAACGACACTGCCGCCGAACTCGAGGAACTGGTTTCCAGCGTCGCGACCACGGTTCTGGGCAAGCCGGAGATCGAGCGCGACGGTCGCACCATAAGCCTCGAGGCGCCCTGGCACCGGATCACGCTTCGCGACTCGATCCTCGAGAACTCCGGCATCGACATCGACGAACTTTCCGACCGCGATGCGCTCTCCGAAGCAATCGGCAACGAAGATGAAACCGCCGGCTGGGGCAAGCTGGTTGACACGATCTTTTCGAAAAGGGTGGAACCGACCCTGATCGAGCCCACGTTCATTCTTGATTACCCGGAGGAGCTTTCCCCGTTCGCCAAGCAGCACCGCGAAAAGCCCGGCAAGGTCGAACGCTGGGAAGCGTTCATCGGCGGGGTGGAGATCGCCAACTCTTTTACCGAACTGAACGATCCCGACGAGCAGAGGCGCCGCTTTGAGCAGCAGGCCGCCGAGATCGACCGGGGGGACGAAGAGGCACAGCCTTTCGACGAGTCCTTCATCGAGGCGCTGGAGCAGGGCATGCCGCCAACCGGCGGAGTCGGGCTCGGCATCGATCGACTCGTGATGATGCTGACGGGCTCATCGAGTCTCCGGGAAGTGGTTCTCTTCCCGGCCATGCGCGACTGAGCTCCCGTCGCCGGTCCCGAGGGACCGATCAGAGGTTGCGGGAGGTGATCGTCGACTGGACGGTCCTGAGGAGACGGATGCTGCGGGCATTGTTGCGGGCCGGGGCGCCCCGGGACTGGAAACGCTGGCCGCAGACCCCACTGGTCGAATCGACCGCGAATATGTCCATGACCAGCTCGCCACGGATGCGCTGGCCGTTGCCGCGCCGGCCGGACCATTCGAGGCGTTGACGGAAATAGAACTGGCCCAGTTGCCTGACCGGACCGCGGCTGGTGTAGCGCGCCCCGCGGAGAGGCTTCGAGTAGAGGCCCTGGCCCGAGCCGGCGGTCTGTCTGAAGTTTCCGCTCACGAACTGGAACCACTGGGCGGCTGTCTGGGGGCAGATGGCGCCCCCCGCCCCGTAGTTGTTCCAGAGGGTCCCGGTCGGTGAAGAGATCTGCAGGTCGTTCTTGCCGGATGCGGCTATCCAGTCCCGGGGCCCGAACCACACCCAGAACGTCTCGACGTGTCGCCGGAAGTTCGAGGGGATGGCGCCATCCGAGGGTGGGGGAGCGAACATCGGAATCAGCATGCCAAGGCTCACCACGAGGCCAGCGGCCAATGCTGCGAACCGGTTCCTGCTCCACTGCCCCCCGATCACCTGCATGCCTGCGACTCTAACCTCGCTGCAGCCCACGATCAAGCGATCGCAGGCCGTCAGGCCGGAGCAGGCGCCCCGTTATACTGGCTTATTCGCTCGATCCCTCAAGACCGGAGGTCAGATCCCAAGGAGTTTCACGACTGAAACAGGGGGATAGGGCACCCGGCGCTTTGCCGACTCGGAAAGCCCCGAAACCAGTAAGCCGTCAGGATTCATCGCAGTAACCGACCGACCGATCACCGATACTCAACCAACCGTCGAGGTTTGAGGTAGAAGAGAAACTTGTTCGAGAGATTCACAGAACGCGCACGCCAGGTAGTCGTCCTTGCCCAGGAAGAAGCACGGACGCTCAAGCACAACTACATCGGCACCGAGCACATCCTGCTCGGTCTGCTGCGCGAGGAGGAGGGCCTCGCCGCGAGAGTCCTCGAGTCTCTCGAGATAACGGTCGAAAGGGTCCGGGCCCAGGTGGTCCGCATCGTCGGCTCCGGAGAGGAAGTCACCTCGGGCCAGATTCCGTTCACCCCCCGGGCCAAGAAGGTCCTCGAACTCGCATTGCGCGAAGCGCTCAGCCTCGGCCACAACTACATCGGCACCGAGCACATCCTGCTCGGCCTGGTCCGCGAGAATGAGGGCGTTGCCGCCCGCATCCTGCTCGACTTCGACGCCGACTCGGACAAGATCCGCAACGAGGTCATCCGCATGCTCTCCGGACCCGGCGGTCGCCGCCCCGGCCAGAGCGGAAGCAGCTCTTCCCCGGGCACCAGCCAGGGCGAGGGAAGTGGCAAGAAGTCTTCGAAGCTGCTCGACCAGTTCGGCCGGAACCTGACCAAGCTGGCCGAGGACGGCAAGCTCGATCCCGTGGTCGGTCGCGAAACGGAGATCGAACGGATCATGCAGATCCTCTCCCGCCGCACCAAGAACAACCCTGTGCTGCTCGGCGAACCCGGAGTCGGCAAGACCGCGGTAGTCGAGGGACTGGCCGCCCGAATCATCAAGGGCGAAGTTCCCGAGATGCTTCGGAACAAGCAGATCTACACCCTGGATCTCGCCGCCCTGGTCGCCGGTTCCAAGTACCGCGGCGAGTTCGAGGAACGTCTCAAGAAGGTGATGAAGGAGATTGCCCAGCGCGGCGACATCGTTCTGTTCATCGACGAGATTCACAACCTGGTCGGTGCCGGTGCTGCCGAAGGCGCAATCGATGCCGCGTCGATCCTCAAGCCGGCCCTGGCACGTGGCGAGATCCAGACCATCGGCGCAACCACACTCGACGAGTACCGCAAGTACCTCGAGCGGGATTCAGCCCTTGAGCGACGCTTTCAGCAGATCCGCGTCGACCAGCCCACACCGGAGCAGACGGTGAAGATCCTCGAGGGACTTCGCGAGCGTTACGAGCAGCACCACAAGGTGCAGATCTCCGACGACGCGCTGGAGGCTGCCGCCGAACTGGCCGACCGCTACATCTCTGACCGCTTCCTCCCGGACAAGGCGATCGACCTGATCGACGAAGCCGCATCACGCATGCGGATCAAGTCGATGACAGCGCCGCCCGTGTACCGCGATCTCGAAGAAGAGATCGAGACGGCCCGTCGCGAGAAGGAAGCCGCGATCGAGGCCCAGGAATTCGAGAAGGCCGCGAATCTTCGCGACACCGAACGTCAGCTCACCACCCGCAAGCGACAGCTCGAGGAAGAGTGGGCCGAAGGTGAAGAGGGCGAGCGTCCGGTGCTTGGCGAGGAAGAGATCGCCGACATCGTCTCGATGTGGACCGGTATCCCGGTCTTCAAGCTGACCGAAGCCGAGACCAAGAAGCTGATCGAGATGGAGGGGGAACTCCACAAGCGGGTGATCGGCCAGGAAGCTGCGATCGAGGCTGTCTCGAAGGCCATCCGCCGCTCCCGTGCCGGGATCAAGGATCCGAAGCGCCCCGCGGGATCATTCGTCTTCCTCGGCCCCTCGGGTGTAGGCAAGACCGAGCTCGCCAGGACTCTGGCCGAGTTCCTGTTCGGTGACGAGGACTCGATGGTCCGCATCGACATGTCGGAGTACATGGAGAAGCATGCGGTCAGTCGTCTGGTCGGATCGCCTCCCGGCTACGTCGGTTACGACGAAGGCGGCCAGCTGACCGAGGCCGTGCGCCGCAAGCCCTACTCGGTCCTGCTGCTCGACGAGATCGAAAAGGCCCACCCGGATGTCTTCAACATCCTGCTTCAGATCCTGGAGGACGGTCGCCTGACCGATTCGCAGGGTCGCACTGTCGACTTCCGCAACGCGATCATCATCATGACCTCGAACATCGGGGCGAACGAGATCGCACGCAATCAGGGCATCGGCTTCACGGTTTCCGATGACACCGGCATCACTTACGACGACATGAAGGGCCGCATCATGAGCGAGCTCCGGAAGGTCTTCCGGCCGGAGTTCCTCAATCGGATCGACGAAGTGATCGTCTTCCACAAGCTGAGCCGCGAGGAAGTTCGCGAGATCATCGAGCTGATGCTGGCCCGGGTCCGAAACCAGGTTGCCGAGCACGAACTCATGCTCGAACTCGACAACGGCGCAAAGGATTTCCTCGCCGACAAGGGCTGGGATCCGTCAATGGGTGCGAGACCACTGCGTCGGGCGATTCAGCGCTACATCGAGGATCCGCTCGCCGACGAGGTACTGAAGGCTGGCGGAGGCGACTCCGTAGCCGGTTCACTTGTCACCGTGACCCGTAACGAGGCCGGCGACGAGGACGACGAGCCGCTCAAGCTGAAGATCACAAAGCCCCGTCGCAAGCCGAAGAAGAAGGATGACGTCTCCGAGAAGGTGGGCGTCGGTGCCGGTTCGACCGGTACCACCACCCCGGAGCCACCGGCTTCAAAGCCTGAGGCGAGCGACGGCCCGGCCGCCGAATCGGCAGCTGACTGATCCTCAACCGCGACCCTCGGTGTTTGCCGGTGTTCTTACGGCTAGACTGACCCGACACTTCAAGGGACGGAGGGTTCTTTTGCGGCATGCCCGTGCAGTAAATGGTTTCATTCGAGTCGCTCTTGCGGCGACGGTAATCGCCTGCGCCGGGCTGATCATGCCTTCGCTCGCAGGTGCCGGATGGAGTACCCCCGTAACCGTCTCGGGGGCGGGCAGCAGCACCAGCCAGGTTGATATCGCCGGATCCACAGAGGCCACTTCATGGGTCGTCTGGAAGCGGGATGTTGGCGGGTTCGACGTGATCCAGGGGACCAGGGTCACTCCGGAAGGAACGCAAGGACCGATCGTCACGATTTCCTCTCCCTCCGAAGATGCGACCGATCCCGTGGTGGCCAGCCGGGCTGATGGTTCATCCCTGGTCGCATGGCTGAATCTCTCCGGTGTCGCACCAGCCGTTCAGACCGCTTCAATCGCGGCCGACGGTACGGTCGGACCGGTCCAGACGCGCTCGGCCGTCGGGCCCGCAGGTCAGCCCGCCGACAACATCGCGATAGCGGTTGGCGGGGACGGCACGGCCGGGGTGACCTGGCGGAAGTTTGACGGCGCGAACTGGGTGATCCAGGCCGTAAAGATTGCCGCAGACGGTACCTCGGGGACCATCCACGACGTTTCCGACCCTGCGGTCTCGGCCGCTCCTTCAGACATCAGCGCGGCGCCGCCTACGGTGGAAGGCGCCGGCTACGCCTACCGGGTCATCTGGACGCAGGGAGCCGCCGCAACAAGTGACGTCGGTACCAGGCTGATCAACCCTGACGACACGATGGACACGATTACCCTGCTGGTTACCGGACAGGGCGGCGACCCGTTCGATGCCCAGGTCGCTCACGGTGTCGACGGATCGACGGTTGTTGCCTGGATCCGGTACCGAGAGGATCAGGCCATTGTGGGTCCACCCGGCATGGAAGTCGCCATTCCCTATTTCAACTGGGCTGTTGAGTACATCCTTGCCAGTCCCGGCGCGGCCCCGATTGGACTGGTCCGGGCAGCGACGCCAACGGTCTACGGAACGACCTATGACACCAGCGCCCTGGAAGCAAACGGAGTCTTTGACGGCCAGCCTGTTATGGCCTGGGTTCACGACCTGAATGGAGGTGGCCAGCGGGTGGAGACCGGTCGCTTCATGTCCAACGAGACGTTCCAGATCTGGGCGAATACCCAGACCGAGGCCCTCGCGATCGAGGACCCCTCGATCGCCGCCAATGCTTCGGCCCAGGCCATCGCCGGGGGAACCGATGAGGGGGCCCTCCCAGGGCAGACCACTGCTTCCTGGACAAGGTTCTCTGACAACTCCCTTGAATCGACGGTGCCTTCGAACGGCTTCCTCTACAGCGACGATCCCGGCTATGCGATGGGAGATGACGGCAGGACGGTCGCTGCCTTCAACGGCATCGATGGCGGGAACGTGGGGTCCGTGAAGATCATGACCTTCTCGGATCCGGGTATCCAGCTCGATCCCGGCACATTCAACTTTGGCAAGACCGACATCGGCATCGCCCGCCAGGGAGTGATCACGATCAGAAGTACCGGGCAGACCACGAATGAGGTCACAGGCATTTCACTCTCCGGCCCTGACGCCAGCCGCTATGCGCTGGTCAGCCCGGAGAATTGCATTCGCAAGATGAACCCCGGGACCGTGTGCACCATCCAGGTCAACTTCACCCCGGGATCGACGGCGACCCAGACGGCCAAGGTCACCGTTACCTCGCTCGCCGGGAACGTGGAGGCCAACCTGACCGGTTCCGGGCTCAACCAGACGAGGAACCGCATATCCGCCACACCGCGCAGCAAGGCGGTCCGCAAGGGCAAGGTGGTCAGGATCAAGGTCACGGCCTCGAACCGAGGCGGTGTCACCTCCAACAACACCCGGATCTGCGTGAACCTTCGCAAGAGGGCCCTGAAGCTGGCCGGAAACCGTTGCCGTTCACTCGGCAACCTGCCGGTCGGGGTGAACCGGACCCTCAACTACAGAGTCCGCGTCACCTGGAGGGCCCAGCGCGGAGTCAACCTGCCTGTGACCTTCGTGATGCGATCGAACAACTCGGTCGTGCGCCAGGCCGTTGTTCAGGTGCGTCGCAAGGGCAACTGATCCGAGTCAGTTTCCGGTGTAGGCGATGAAGTCCGGGTGCTTCCAGATCTTCTCGGCGCGCCGCTGGTCGATCCAGCCCAGGTAGGGCTCGATCGGCCGTTCCGGCGGTCCCCACCAACGGCCCGAGTACCAGGCGCCCATGCTGCCCTTCAGGTCGCCAGCCCTGTAGCGCTTGCCATTGCCGGTGACCGTGTTCAGCCAGGTCTGCTTTCCGTCGTAGTAGGAGCGGACGATCGCGCCGTAATAGTCGGCGTTGAAGGCAGTGAAATACCTGGCGATCTTGCACTTGCCCCAGCAGTGGTAGGGGCGCCTCACCTGGTAGAGCCCGAACGAGTCTCCGTTGTCGCCGAGAGTGTCCATGTCCCACCATGACTCGACCGCGGCGACGGCCCGCATCGTGTTGGTGTCGATACCCCACTTGAGAGAGGCCCACTGGATGATCTCGTCGGTGGTGCCCCTGAATCGTCCGTCGACGAACTGCTTGTAGGGCATCTCGCTTCGTTTGCGCCATTCGCGAAGAAGCTTCCGGCCAGGAACCCGGTAGTTGTCCCTGCGGTTCATGCGGCGCGGCTCGAACCCGTTGCGGGTCACCAGCTTCGCGGCCGCCTTGCTGGTCCGTGGACCCCAGCCAACCGGCTTTGTCTTCTGGTACTTCGCATGTACCGCGGTCGGGAGACCGACCAGGGTCACGAGCAGGACGACCGCGAACCCAAGACTCAGCCGCCTCATAGCTGGTCCTCCGGAGTCACCTGGAGCAGGGTGAACATTTCGAAAGGCTCGTCCAGCGCCGCCAGGGCATTGAGGAGAACTCCCGAGGCAAAGAATTTCGCGACTTCCTCGCGGGTGCCGCCGCTGATCTCAACCACGTCATTGAAAAGCCTGTCGAACCCTTCCCGCACCGGTTCCCGCAGGTCGGCGCTCCCTGCGGCGGCGAAGATCTGAAGGTGACAGAGCATCCTGGGATCATCGTGAAGCAGCCCCAGATAGGCAAGACCCATCTTCCTGAGCCGCTCGTACGGTGAATCACCCGGGTCGAAGGACTGCCGGAACGTTTCCCTGATCTGATCGTTCAGGACGTCATGGCAGGCAAGAAAAAGTGCCCGCTTGTTCTCGAAGAGGGCGTAGATGTAGGGCTGGCGGATGCCGGCCCGTGACGCGATCATCGAGGTGGATGTCCCCGAGTATCCGTACTGACCGAACTCGACGAGCGCTGCGTCGATCACCTCGGCGCGACGCGCCGCCTGCGAAACCCTTGCCTTTTTTTCCTGCTCCGACATCCGTGTGTCCTTCATTTACCGGGTAGTACGTCCAATACCCGGATATGGATGTTTTCGTAACGGCCCGCCGCTTCAGGGAAACCGGACCGGACGCAAGAGATGGATCAGGTGCCGCTTCAGTCTCCGGCTCGCGCCTGGAGCACCTCGTCGGCCGCCGCCTGTGCGGCTCCGATCTGTCCGGCAACAAGATCCAGTCCGTTGTCCCAGAAACTGGGGTCACTGAGATCAACCCCGACCAGGGCTCCGAGTTGCTCAGGTGACTTCGATCCGCCGGCGGAGAGCATCTCCAGATAGCCCGGCACGATCGCCTCGCCCTGCTCTTCGTACAGCCTGTAAACCGAGAGGGCGAGCAGCTGCCCGTATGCGTAGGCGTATACGTAGCCGGGCGAACCGATGAAGTGGGGAACGTAGGACCACCACGATCGGTATCCGTCGGTCACCTCGACCGAGTCTCCGAGCAGATCCTCCTGGGTTCCTGCCCAGAGTTCGCCGAAGCGTTCGACCGAGAGTTCGCCTTCTTCACGCCGTGCCGTGTGAACACTGTCCTCGAACTGGTTCATGGAGATTTGCCTGAAAATGGTCGCGATCTGGCCTTCGACCGACTCTGAGAGAAGCCCGAGGCGTGATGCCGGGTCACGTTCGGCATCGAGCAGGCGTCCGAAGACAAGTTCCTCGGCGAAGACGGACGCCGTCTCGGCGACCGTCAGCGGGGTGTCCTGATGGAAGATTCCCTGCTTCGCTGCGAGGGCCTGGTGGAGGCCGTGACCGAGCTCGTGGGCGAGGGTGAGCACGTCGCGACGCCGGTCGGTGTAGTTGAGCATCACATACGGGTGTACCGAGGGGACGGTCGAAGCCGAGAAGGCTCCGCCGCGCTTGTTCGGGGCGGGTGGCGCATCAATCCATCGGCCCTCGAAGAAGCGACCGACCACCTCGCCGGCCTGTGGCGCAAGCGAATCGAACGCGCTCTGGACGATTTCCCTGCCCTCGTCCCATTCGATCGTGACGTCGTCGGTGGCGATAGCTGCCATCCGGTCGTAATCGGCCAGACGGTCGATGTCCAGGAGCTTCGCCTTTGTCCGGTACCACGAGCGGGCCAGGTCATATCGGCCCTTGACCGCCTCGATCAGGGCCTGAACAGACTCGTCGGAAGCTTCGTTGCTCAGGTTCCGGGTAGCGAGCCAGTGAGGGTAGGACCGCAGGCGGTCCTTGATCGCCTTGTCCTGAAGCAGCGTGTTGAAGACGTAGGCCCTTGTCCGAAGGCCCGGCTCCAGCGACTCTGTGACCGCTTCCGCGGTGGCTTTCCGGACTTCGCGGTCGGGGCTGTGGAGGCCGGAAAGCGCGATGTCCAGACTGACCGGTTCGTCCGCTTCAGGAAGATCGACCCTGATCGCGGAAGTCAGCTCATCGAATAGTCGGGACCAGGCGCCAGCCCCGGTCACCGAGAGCTCGGTTGCGATTTTCTCCTCCGGGGCGCTGAGCAGGTGGTCCCGGTAACGCCGCTCGCTGCGAAGGTGATGGGCGCAGAACTCGAGGCCCGGTGTTTCGAGGAGCTCCTCGGCCTTTTCGTCGTCGAGAGCGGCCCACTCGAGGTCGAAGAAGAGCAGGCGGGTCTGGATGACGGTTGCCCGCTCCGAGCCCATCTGGAGCAGGGCTCCGTTCTCGGGGTCGGCGGTGTCGGCCGCAAAGCGGAGATGCGCGTAGTTGAGGGCTCGGCCGGCGCGATCCGAGATGTCGGCCAGCTTGGTCATTGCCACGATCAGGCCCGGGCCGTCAAGTTCGGAAACCTTTCCTTCGTACTCGTCGGCGAACTTGTCCGAGGCCTTCTCCGCCTCGTCGAGCAGTGCGGTTACGGCTGCCGCCGGATCGGAGCTGTCACCGTCCAGCAGGTCATCAAGGTTCCAGGTGACTTCCTCGAGGGCAGCATCGCTGGCGCTCACGATTCCGCTCCCTGACGCAGTTTCCGCCTGACGATGTAGTCACCGATCAGGGATCCTGGAGGTCCGAGGGTGATCACGGTGATGATCGGGAACCACCAGCCCCACCATTTCTGCAGGGAGCCATAGGCACAGAGCCCGATAAGCACGATGAACAGGGTGCCGTGAATGGGCCCGAGTACAGAGACGATTTCGTGCCTGTCGGCGATGAACCGGGATGCCCACACCAGCGGTATCAGCAGCAGGAAGTCGATGATCGCGACTATCGCAATGATGTTCAGGAAACGGATTTCCCGGGCGCCGCCCGGTGCCTCGGAGGCGAGGTCTTCAGAGGTGCTCATGGGCAAGTGAAGCTATCAACACGCCGACCCCGCCCTGTGGTCAGTGGGTGAGGTTGACCCCGGAGTAGACCGTGGCCAGGGTGAGGATGAAGGTGATCGCCATCAGCACGTGATTCTGGCCTCGCATCATGTGCAGGAATACGGCGATGATCGTCGCGACGACCAGGGCCATCTTCACCTGGAAGGGCCCGTAGTCCCAAAGCTGGAAGTGCGACGCAAGCGAAAGCCCCGTCAGCAGCAACACTCCCAGGGCGATCAGTGAACCCATCCCGAAGCGCTGCGCGATCGCCCTGATCTTCTCCGGCTGTGCGGGCGTGGCCCGCATCACCGGTACCACGGTGAAAGCCAGCATGATCTGCCCGCCGAGGAAGAAAGCCATTGCCACGACATGGAGGAAGATCAGAAAGGTCCAGTACATGCCTCGAAGGATATCGCCGGGCTGCTCGCGATGCTGACCGCTCCCGTAGGGGGCGAAGGCGTCCTCGAGCGTCCTTAGTCTGTTGCGGTGGCGAAGATCAGGTCCCAACATGTTTGCCAGAGCTGTGGCCACGTTGCAATGGCCTGGACCGGCCAGTGCCCCGATTGCCGTGAGTGGAACACCCTGGTCGAGCAGGCCGCGCCTCGTGCTGCCCGGAAGGCCGCTCCGGCCAAGGGAAACGGCAGGTCGCTTCCACCCGGCGAGCCCGGCCGGCCGGTGCGCCTGCGGGAGGTCAGGGCCGCCAGTGTCGAACGCCTTTCCACCGGAATCGGTGAGCTCGACCGTGTTCTTGGTGGCGGAGTCGTGCCCGGGTCGCTCGTGCTGCTGGGCGGCTCGCCCGGAATCGGCAAGAGCACCCTGACCGGGATGGCGCTGGCCAACCTTCAGGCCGACGGCAATCGCACGCTTTACGTCTCCGCCGAGGAATCGGCCGCGCAGGTCAGGATGAGGGCCGAACGCCTTGGCGAGGCCGCACTGGATGTGAGCGTTCTGGCCGAGAGCTCCCTCGAGACCGTGCTCGGAACCATCGATTCGGAACGTCCGGCTGTCTGCGTGATCGACTCGATCCAGACGATGCACAGCTCCGATCTGAGTGGCGCACCCGGTTCGGTGGGCCAGGTTCGCGAGGCGGCCAACGCCCTGGCCGAGCTCGCCAAGCGACTCGACGTCGCCGTGATCCTGGTCGGCCACGTGACAAAAGAGGGCAGCCTCGCCGGCCCGCGGGTCCTCGAGCACCTGGTCGACTGCGTGCTGAGGTTCGAGGGGGAACGGGAGCGCACCTGGCGCACCCTCCGGGCGGTGAAGAACCGGTTCGGTGCCACCTCGGAGGTCGGAGTGTTCGAGATGCGTTCAGGTGGCCTGACCGAGGTGCTGGACCCCTCTGCCCGTTTCGTTGAAGAGGCGACCGGGGCGCAGGGCTCCGTGGTGCTGGCCTCGATGGAGGGAACCCGGCCAGTGCTGGTCGAGGTGCAGGCCCTCGTCTCGCCATCCGAGCTGGAAGTCCCCCGAAGGGTCGTAAATGGAATCGACCGCAACCGCCTCAGCATGATCCTCGCCGTTCTGGCACGGCATGCCCGGCTCGGGCTCGGCTCAGCTGACGTTTTCGTCAATGTGGTGGGTGGGGTGCGGGTCGACGAGCCCGGAGCGGACCTGGCGGTGGCCCTGGCTGTCGTTTCCGCCCAGCGCGGCGAGCCTCTGGTCGGGGCCGACGGTCGTCCGGTCGCCTGCTTCGGAGAGCTGGGCCTTACCGGCGACCTCCGGTACGTCGCCCATGCCGACCGCAGGGTCGCGGAAGCGTCCAAATTCGGTCTTGCCCCGGTGATTGGACCGCGAGGTGGGGAGCGACTTTCAGGGCTCTCTCCATGCGCGACGGCGAGGCAGGCCCTGAAAGTCGCATTTTCCGGAAGTCGGGCAGGCCGGGACGCCGAGGCAGCCTGAGTTTCAGGCCCGTCTAAATTCCGCTCCCCCGGCCGGTTTCAGGCCGGTTCAGGCGACTGAAAAATGAGGCCCGCAAGCACGCTAGACCGCATTGGAATGCGAAATCTGGCATAATTCTTCGAATGGCACCGGTAGTCGAGAGTGATCTCGCTCATCTTTCAGAGCGTCAGGATCCCAGGCTGCTCCGTGCCATAGATGCGGTCGCGCCGGGCACTGAACTTCGCGAGGGGATTGACAACATCCTCCATGCCCGTACCGGCGGTTTGATCGTGGTCGGGGAGACCGAGGACTTCGCCTTCATGCTTTCAGGCGGAATCCGCCTCGACATCGACTACAGCCCGGCCATGCTCTACCAGGTGGCCAAGATGGACGGTGCGATTCTGATCAACGCGGATGGCAGCAAGATCACATGGGCCAACGTCCAGATGATGCCGGACCCGACCATCCATTCGGTGGAAACCGGGACGCGCCACCGGACCGCCGAGCGAATCTCGAAGCAGGTCGACGCCCTGGTGATCGCGATCTCGGAGCGTCGAGAGGTCGTTTCGCTCTACCTCGACGGCGTCAAGTACATCCTTCAGGACATTCCGGCGGTGCTCGCCAAGTCGAACCAGGCCCTCGCGACCCTGAACAAGTACCGGACCCGGCTGGACGAGCTTTCCAGTCGCCTCACCCGGGCCGAGTTCAGCGGCGGCGTGGTCCTTTACGACGCCCTCGCTGTCTTGCAGCGTTCCGAACTCGTTTCCCGAATGGCCACCGAGGTAGAGCGTTACGTGATCGAGCTTGGTACCGAAGGGCGGCTGATCGAGATGCAGCTCGAGGAGACCATGGTCGGGGTGGCATCCGAACGCCAGGCCCTGATGCGCGACTACGCGGTCGAGGACACCGAGGAGAACATCCAGTTCATGCTCGAGGAACTGGCCGGCCTGACTCATCAGGACGTCCTCGATTTCGGCCGCCTGGCCGAGCTGCTCGGCTACGACCGCAAGGTCAACACGCTGGACCTGGTCACCGAGCCCCGCGGTTACCGCCTGCTTTCTGGCGTTCCCCGCCTGCCGCGCCTGGTGGTCCAGAAGATCGTCCAGAGATTTGGCACCGTTGACGAGGCCCTCAGGGCTTCTGACGATGAGCTTGCCGCTGTCGATGGCGTTGGCCCGGCCCGGGCCAAGGAGATCCGCGAAGGGGTGCGGAGACTCCAGGAGTCCGTCATGGCAGACCGGTTTTTGCACACATGACGACCACGGTCGTCAGCTAAGAAACAAAGGAGCATCTGATTTCAGATTCAGAGGCAGTGAACGGCGAAGAAGTAATTGAGGAAGATCTCGACCTGGTTCCGTACGTGTGCGACTTCGAGGAAGGCGACAAGGTCGTCTACCCGCACCACGGTGCCGGAGTTGTGCTCAAGAAGGCCGACGCCGAGCTCATGGGAGAGACTCGCGAGTACCTGACGATCAAGATCCTGCACAACGACCTCACGGTGAAGGTGCCGACCGAGAAGGCCGGCGAGGCCGGTCTGCGGCGCGTGATCGACGAGGACGAGATCAAGAAGGTCATCTCGGTTCTGTCGGACGAGGTTTCCGACATGCCCAAGAACTGGAACCGCCGGTTCAAGTACAACAAGGAAAAGATCAAGACGGGCGACGTCTTCGAACTTGCCGAAGTGGTCCGCAACCTCGCGCTGCGCGAGATGGAAAAGGGCCTCTCGACGGGCGAGAAGCAGATGTACACCCGCGCCAAGAAGATCCTCGCCTCCGAGTTCATGTACGCGCTCGACAAGGACGAAGAGGGAGCCGAGAGCTACCTCGACGGGCTGCTCGAGGAGCGTTACGAAGCCTCGGTGGCGTCGGCTGCGGCCTAGGCTGAGGCAGGGCTGACCCCGGATGGGGTTTCCGGCACTTATAGTGGCCGCCGGTTCCGGGCAGAGACTCGGGGCCGGCGGGCCCAAAGCCCTTGTTCCGCTTTGCGGTCGGCCGCTTTATGCATGGTCGGTCGACGCGTTCAGGGTTGCCCGATCGGTGGACAGAGTAATTGTCGTCGTGCCGCCAGGCAAAGCGGACGAGTTCACCGAACCGGGCATCGAAACCGTGGACGGGGGAGAGGTACGCTCCGAATCGGTCGCCAACGGTCTTCGTCACCTGGCGTCCGGCGGCTCCGGAGACCTGATCGTGGTCCACGATGCCGCCCGCCCGCTGGTCACTCCTGATCTTGTCGATGCCGCCGTCGAAGCCCTGCAGTCGGCCCCCGACCTGGATGCCGTGATCGCTGCCGCTCAGGTCACCGACACGATCAAGCGAGTCGGGAGAGACGGCACGGTAGAGGAGACCCTCGACCGATCCGTTCTGATTTCGGTCCAGACCCCGCAGGTCTTCCGCCTGGGCGCGCTGGAGCGAGCGATCGAGACCGGCGACCTCGTCGCCGCCACCGACGACGCGTCGCTGATCGAAGCAGCCGGGGGATCGGTCGGCGTGATCGAGGCGCCATCAGGCAACATCAAGGTCACCGTTCCGGGCGACCTCGACCTGGCCGCCCGCCTACTCGAACCAGACAATTGAGCAACGAAGCCATCACCGACTACCACCTGCACCTCCGGGGCGATGACCTTGGGGCGAGGGCAGACGAGTACTTCACCGCCGAGAACATCGAGCGATACCTCGAGGGGGCGAGGGCGGCGGGAGTTACCGATCTGGGCTGCGCTGAACACATGTATCGCTTCACGGAAGCCCTGACTGTCTGGCGCCACCCATTCTGGGACGAGTGGGCGATTGATGACATCGACCAGTACGTGGAAGTCGTGAAGGCAAGCCCGATCAAGCTTGGCATCGAAGGCGACTTCATTGCCGGAGCAGAGGAGAAGCTTGAGGCAATGCTCGGCTCGAGGCCTTTCGACTACGTGGTCGGTTCGGTCCACTTCCTCGGCGACCGTTCCCTCGACACCGAGGAATACACGATCTGGGACGAAGCCCGGGATCCAGACGACATATGGCGTCGCTACTTCGAGACGCTTGCCGATGCGGCCAGATCCGGTCTTTTCGACATTCTCGCCCACCCTGACCTGGTCAAGGTGTGGGGCCGGGCGGGCAGGCTCCCATCGGTCGATCCCCGGAAGATGTACGAGCCGGCTATCGAAGCCATCGCCGAGTCCGACATCGCCGTCGAGGTTTCGACCGCCGGACTGAGAAAAGGGGTGGGTGAGATCTACCCCTCTCCGGCCTTCATGGAGATGTGTGTCGAGGCGGGTGCAACCTTCGCCCTCTCATCCGACGCCCATGAACCCGCCCAGATCGGTTTTCGGTACGAAGACGGTCTAGAATTCCTTGCCAGGCACGGTGTAACCGAGATAGCTACCTTCGAAGGTCGGGAAAGGACATCCCGGCCGATTGGTGTTCTCGGGACCCCGAACACGCAACGAAAATCCATTTTTGGGGCCGGTGAGGCTCCGGGGGAACAATGAATCAGGATGCGCTGCCCGACCGGACGTCGGGAAAGTACGGGGGCAATTGGTCCGATCGTTCGAAGGGCATGACGAGCAGGACTCTTGGTGGCCTGATCCTGGCTCTCCTCATGGTCCTTGCCGTACCTTCATGGGCTGGAGCGGCTGGCGTGCCAGACATTTCGCTAGACAAGTCAACCTCCGGGACCGTGCTGCTCGGCGGCAACTCGACGGTGACCCTCAGTGCGGCCAACCCGTCGGGTGAACCGACCGGATACAACCTGAGCTTTCGCGACGTGCTGCCGGCCGGCGTCAGTTACGTGTCGGGTTCGTCTCCCACCGCCACTGGCGAACCACAAGTAATCGCCAACGCACCTTCAGCGGGCCAGACAACCCTGATCTGGTCGAACGTCGCGGATCTCACACCCAACTCGACCTTCGAGTTCAGCTTCCAGGTTGCCAACGACCCGGGCCAGTTCAGCATCGGGGACAGCTACACCAATAACGCCGGGGCGTACCTGAACTGTGACCCCCGGTACGTACCCAAATTCAACGCCCAGGGTCAGCCCGTTCAGAGCGGCGGCAACCCGAACTGCTCCGGGATCCCACCCGAGACTTCCTACACCGGTTCTGCCACTGACAGCGCGAACACACAGATCAAGGCGATCGACATCGCCAAGTCGGAGCCTTCCCCGGAAGGGCAGCTGCTCCGCGGACTTCACGAGAACCAGACCGTCTACACCCTGACCGTGACCAACAATGAAGTCGATCCGGACGACAACGTCATGGTCGAGGATTACCTGCCGGCGGGTCTCGAGTTCCTCGGTTGCGGAACCCTCGACAACACGACGGATGCCCCCACCAATCCCGGAAGCAGCGAGGAGTATCCGGGGTCGGGTCCGATCAACCCGGGTAACGCTCCAGCCGCACCGTTCTGCGTGAATCCGGATGTCGTCGAAACCGTCCTTGACCCGCCGGGCCTGCCCGCAGGCGTCTACACCCACGTGGTCTGGAACAACCTCGGCAACCTCGCGCCGTCCTCCCAGCTGCAGATCCAGTACGTCGCGGCGATCCCGATCAGGGAGAACACGATGAGCTGGTCCGGCCCTGTTCCGGCGACCAACGGTCCGCAGGGCTCCAATCTCGACAACAACTCTGGCGCGGAAACCACCCACGGGCAGGGCCTGACCAATCACGCAACGGTAAGCGCCGACTACCAGGGTCCCGGCGGTCCAACCGCCGTCACCGATACGGAGAGCCACACCGTTGAGGGGGTTGACCTTCGAATCGTCAAGTCGGTCAGCCCCGGCAATCTTTCGGTCGGGCAGATCAGCACCTGGTCGCTCGACATCTCGACCAGCGAATACCGCTACTTCGAGGATGTCGTGGTCACCGACACTCTCGGCAACGGATACTGCCCGCTCGGTCCTGTCAATTACGAGCACACACCGCCTCCGGCAAGTATCGACTGCGACCCGGTTTCGGGTCAGAACCCGTCGGCACCTTACACGTCGGCGGAGGAGCAGGTAAACGGCACCTGGGAAATCAGCTGGGATTCCAGTACTGCGCCGGCTCTTGGAACCATCGAGCCGAACTCGGACCTGACGATCACATTTCCGACCCGGACCCGCGAGTACTACCAGCAGAACTTTCAGCCCTCGGCACCTGTGCTGGCCAATGACGACGGCGAGAACGCCGTAAACATCGAAGGTGCCGCATCGGTCATCTGTTCGCCGGGGCCGCCATCTCCCTGTCCTCCCCTTGACCCCGACCGCATCGACAGTGACTTCATCAACGGTACGGTTCTCCAAGACGATTCGAGCGCGACCCAGGTCGGCTCGGGGCCGACCATCAACAAGCAGGTCAGCCCGACCGTCAACGGCAACTGCGGCTCGCTGAACAACTACGCGAGCGGGGTGGTTCCGGTGGCCTCGCCCGGAGACACCATCTGCTGGCGGCTGACCATGACCTTCCCGGCGACCCTGACGACAAAGGAGGTCCGGGTCGCCGACTTTTTCCCGCCCGGAACTTCGTACGTAACAGGCAGCACGGTTGCCCTGCCGACCAACACGGTCACCATCGCCAATCCGTCGCCACCACAGCCGGAACTGATCGGCGACGTCGGACTGCGCTGGACCCTCGCCGACACCGGTGACGAGGTGTCGCCCGGAAAGGTCTTTGACGTGGTCTTCTCGACACAGGTCGAACGGACCGTCACCTCTTTCGACGGGGAGATCACGGCGAACCTGATGAAGGGCGTCTACAAAAACACGGACGGGGTCTCGTTCCCGCTGCGTGACGATGAGAACTTCGAACGCTCGCAGCCCGAGATCAGCCTGCTGAAGGGAGTTTTCAAGGTGGACGGCCAGCCGCCGGCAGGCAACCCGCCGAATACCGACGGCGTCGTGGTCGACGGAGGCCAGGACGTCACTTACCGCGTGGACATCACGAATGACGGATCGGTCAACTCAATCAACACACAGGTATGGGACATCCTCCCTCCGGAGGTCAGCTGTGCCGATCTGGTGCCTGCCTCCATTTCGAACGGAGGCACCTGCAACGTGTTGCAGGACAGGATCGAGTGGTCTGGTCTGACCGTGCCGGCCCCGGGTTCATTGACCCTCACGTACACGGTCGAGATCCCGGACGAACTCAGCGGAGGCGACGTGCTCGTGAACAACGCCGGTGTGCGTCAGTTCGCGTCGAGCAGCGGCTCGGGTCCTTACGTCCAGATCCCGGAGGAGAACATCGATCCGACCCAGGATCCGAGCGCGAACGCGCCGGCTGCCGATGACCCTTCGAACGTCGTGATCGAGAGCTCAGTGCTGGTCAAGACCCGCTCCACCCAGATAACCCAGCCCGGCAACAACGCGGGAACCCAGGCCACGATCGGTGAACAGATCAATTACACGGTCACGGCGACGATCCCCGAGGGCACCAGTCTCTACGGTTCCAACACTGCTCTAGTCGACAATGTGAGCCCCCGCCTCGCCGTGGTTCCGGCCTCGGCTGCCGCGACGCTGAATACCGGTAGTGGCCCGGTTTCCCTCCCGACCGGGGGGCTGGCCCTGACCCAGACCGGCAACAGCATTCGCATCACCTTCCCCAATCCGTACAGAAACCCGGAGGGTAGCGGCGACGACACGATCATCCTGACCTTCGCGGCGGTCGTCAGGGATCTCTCCACTCTGAACTACGCCCACGGGACCTCGACTCAGTACACGGTCCCGAATACGGCGACCCTCAACTGGCAAAACGCGGCCGGTGCGAATCGAAGCGCATCCGGTTCGATCAGCACGACTCTGGTCGAACCCCGGATTTCGATCAACAAGACTGGTGACACCCCCGGGCCGGTCTCCCCGAATGACCAGATCCAGTACACGCTCCAGGTCTCTAATGCGTCGGGAACCAGGTTCTCGACCGCGAATGACACTGTGGTGACCGACGTGGTGCCGGTCGGACTTTCTCCCTCAAATGGTGGTGTTCCGGTGCCGGACGGAGGCACTGTGAACCCCGACGGAGGCGTCTGGAACCTTTCCACTCGCACTATCACCTGGCCTTCGATTTCGACCATCTCGCCCGGGGCCAGCACCACGCTGACCTATCAGGCGGTGGTTGACGACCCCGCTGTCGGGTCGGACATCCTCGTCAACGAGGCCGTGGCAGAGACGACGTCGATGCCGGGGACACCGGACGTCGAGAGGACCGCGGCGAGCGACGTGCCCGGTTACCGTGCCCAGGATTCCTATCCTCTCGAGGTCGCCTCACCCTCGATCGTGAAGACCGGGCTGCCGCTTCAGGCCACGATCGGCGAGCACATCGAGGTCACTATCTACGCCTCGATCAGTGCCAACCTTACGAACTACGACGGTGTGGTCGAAGACGATCTTCCCAACGGGCTCATTTTCGACGAATACGTGAGTGCCGAGTGCGTGACGGGCTGTCCGGGCCCGGTGACCTTTCAGACTCTCACCCCCGTGCCGAACGGCAACGGCCAGCGGATCGGCTGGTGGATAGGGGACGTTCTCGCCGCTTCGGAGAACCGGATGGTTGCCCTCACCTATCGGGCATATGTGGCCGACGAATATCTGCCGAGCGGACCGAAGGTGGTTCAAGGCGACAGCCTGGTCAACGAGGCAACCCTGCTCTACAACCTCACCGACAAGATCGTCGTACCTCCGACCACTCCACCGGATCCAGCGGACTTCGACCGGGAACTCTCGGACACTCACACCACGACGGTGATCGAACCTGAACTGGTGCTGGACAAGAGCGTCTCCGGTGACAACGACAACGACGACGTTCGCAACACGGAGCCGGGCGACAGCTACACGTACTCCGTTTCGATCACCAATAACGGGGACTCGCCTGCCTTCGATGTCTCGGTCCACGACGAGCCGGACGTAGAACTCACCAACGTCCAGGTCGCACTCGACCCGGACTGGGAGGTCACCAAGGAATGGTCCGAAGCTGACCGGACGATCCGGTGGTTCATTCCCGGGCCGATCCAGCCCGGAGAAACAGTAACCCTGACCTACACCGCCGACCTGGTGCCTTCGGCCCAGCTCTCCAACCTCCAGCAGGTCGAGAACACGGCTGACCTGCCCTCATACTGGGGCGTAACGGCCGGCGAACGAGAGGACCCCGCAAACGCCGACGTGGTCTACCGCGAGTATCAGGGGAACAGCGACTCGGTCACCCTGATCGTGCTGATTCCGCAGCTCGATCTCGTCAAGACGACGGGCTTGTCCGGGTTCCCGGATACCGGTCCGGCCCAGACGGAGACACCCTTCCCGTGGCGGGTCGTGATCACCAACCCGAACACCGGCAGTCATCTCCTCGATGTTGATCTTGAGGACACCCTGCCGCCAAACTGGACCTACGTTCCGGGCAGCGCGCAGATAACTGGCACGGGCACCCTCACTCCGGGCGGCCAGGTCGAGCCGGTCGTCACCTCGTCACCGACCGGAGACCTGCTCAGCTGGACTGACATCGCTGACCTCCAGGGCGTCCAGAACGCGGTGGTGAGCTTCAACGCCATTCCCGAGCCGGAAGCCGCAGTCAATCCCGGTTTGTCCAACCCTCACGTCAATTCGGCTTCCGGGACCGGTGAGGACACTTCCGGGGCCACGGCATCCGCGAGCGGCCCCTACAACGGCTCGGATGACGCGACTGCGAGCCTCGAGACCCCTGTCACCGACCTTCAGATCACCAAGGTCGCTGATGACCCGACTCCGACAGCAGGCACCGACACCACCTGGACCCTGGTGGTCAGGAACAACGGCCCAAAGGTTTCCCCGACCGTTCAGGTGAGTGATGTCATCCCGCCAGGCCTGACCTACGTGAATGCGGTCACCGAACAGGGAACCTGTCAGGAAAGCCCGGTCAGCACGATGTTCTGCGAGATCGGCCTGATGAACGTCGGGGAGGAAGTCGAGATCAACTTGACCACGACGGTCGGTCCGGGAATGCAGGGCCAGACGATCATCAACGGTGCGACAGTCTCGGATCCGAACATCATCGATTCGGATCCGCTCAACAACTACTCCGAAGATCAGATCATCCCGGCCGAAAGCGCCGACGTCGCGATCGAGAAGACCGTCGGTACTCCGCTCGTGGCGGGCCAGACTGGCACCTACGAGTTGCTGATCACCAATGCCGGACCCAGTGTCGCTCGTGACGTGACTGTCTCCGACACCCTGCCGGACGGACTGACCTTTGTTGATGCGGTGGTGCCGGATGCGACGTGCAGCGGTTCCGGCCAGGAATTCAGCTGCAGCCTCGGTGACATCGGACCCGGTGGGCAGGTCACGATCCTGGTGACCGTGAACGTCATCGAGGGCGGCGAGTACACGAACTGCGCAACGGCCGGCAGTCCGACACCCGACCCCGATCCGTCGAACAACGAATCCTGCGTCACGACAGACGCCTCCAACACCGACCTGGCGATCCAGAAGACGGGCCCCGACTTCTTCCCCGAAGGCAAGAACCGGAACTACACCCTGCTGGTAACCAACGTCGGCTCGCAGCCATCAGGGGGAACGGTCACCGTGACCGACAGGATCCCGGGCGTGCTCGAGCCTCTGGCGGCTTTCGGCGAGGGGTGGGGCTGCGGGATCAGTGGCCAGGACGTGACCTGTGTGAGAACTGATTCCCTTGCTCCGGGTGATTCCTTCCCGCTGATAACCATCCGGGTCCGCGCTCGGGAGAACCTGCTGTTCCGTTCGATCTCGAACACCGGGCGGGTCCACATGCCGGGCGATCCGAACCCGGACAATGACTTCGACACTGTGACGACCAAGAAGGGCGCGGTCTGCCTCAACGGTTCGATCAGCCTCAAGCCCGGGTTCGTCTGGGTGGGCGACCGCACGACGGTAACCCTGACCCTGCGTTCAAAGGGCGGTGCCCCGGCCACCGGCCTGCCGGTCCGGCTGAAAGGCAACGGCAAGGGTGGAGCTTCGAAGCAGACGAGAACCCTTACGACCGATTCGAAGGGAACGGCGAAGTTCACCATCCGGGCTGTGACGCCGGAAGCCCGCTGGACGCTCAGCGTGCCCCAGTGCAACCTGAAGAAGAAGATCGGTCCGAAGCGCCAGGAGACATGCCGCGAGATGATCGTGAACCCCAGGACAGTCGAAAGCGGCAAGTTCGGCCTGATCACCGCGAGGCTGCGGGTGCCGACCGGCCGTCCGGCGATCGGTGTGACGGTGATCGCCAAGGGTCAGGGCACCGGGGATTCGGACCGGACCGATAACAAGGGCGTAGCCAGGCTCAGAGTCAAGCCCGTCTCGGGAGGGTTCATCTCCGTCACAGCACCTAACGCAACGAAGTGTCGCCTCCGGGTTGGCGTCCTTGACAGTGACGCCGCAGCTACCGGTAACCAGCTGACGGGCTGATCACGGGGTGATTCGGGTGACCAGAGTTCTCAGGCTGGCCCTGGTGCCCTTGTTGGTTCTGGTTGGCGGCATCTCGCCAGGAATCGCTTCTGGCGCACCGGATCGTGAACGCATGGCGTTGCCCGCCGTCGGCGAGGCCCTTGCCCCGAGGATCGCCGTCCGGGAGAGACCAAAACCGGAGGCGCCCGTACGGGCAGTGATGAAGGCATTCCGGTGGGACTTCCGGCCCACCGTCTTCTTCGCGATTGACCGCCACGGGTCCGGCTCCCGGGAGTGGCTCAAGGTTCGGATACCTGGGCGACCCAACGGAAGGACCGGGTGGGTCAGGGGTTCACGGGTCAGGCTCCTCAGGTCGGCTGGACCACTTCACATACTCGTCGACCGGAGCGAGCGGCGCCTGACTCTCTTCCGCAGCGGCAGAGTCGTGATGAAGGCTCGAGTGGCGGTTGGCACCGCGGACGCACCGACCCCGCTGGGTCAGTTCTATCTGACCGCATCCTTCCGGCCCAATGACGACTTCCTCGGACCGTGGGCGTTCGAGACGAGTGCATACGCGGCGATCACCGACTGGCCTCGAGGAGGCATCGTCGGTCTGCACGGCACCAGTGAGGGCTGGTCGGTCGGTAAGGCTGCCAGCCACGGATGCCTGCGCGTACACAACCGGGTGATCATCGCTCTCAGGGAGCGGGTCCGGCCCGGTACACCCCTGCGCATCCGGGCATGAGCCATCATCGGGCGCACCGATCCTGCGACTATCAGGGTCCATGTCAATAAGCGTCGGAATCGGATATGACAGTCACCGCTTCGCCGAGGGCAGGAAACTGATCCTGGGCGGGGTCGAGGTTCCCTACGAAAAGGGTTTGAGCGGCCATTCGGACGCCGACGTCCTGACCCATGCCGTGATCGACGCGATACTGGGCGCGGCCGGCCTGGGGGACATCGGAGAGGTGTTTCCAGACACCGACCCGGCCTGGGAGGGCGCGGACTCGATCGGGCTCCTGAGCACTGTTATCGGGATGCTTCGCGGTCCGGTACTGAATGTCGACGCAACCCTGATCTGCGAGCAGCCGAAGCTCGGACCTTTCCGTCCGTCGATGGTCTCCCGCCTCGGAGAGGCAACCGGCGGAAGGATCAGCGTCAAGGCCACCACCAACGAGCAGATGGGGTGGATCGGCCGCGGCGAGGGCATCGCCTGCATGGCTGTTGCCACGGTTGATCTCGACTAGAGTCTGGCCGCAATGAATCCAGTCAAGACCGTCGTTGAATCAGTTTCGAACAAGGGATTCGAGCTGAGGACCCTTCACAAGGCCGGAGTGATCGGCGGCCTCGGCCCCACAGCCATTCCGGTTGCCGCTTCGGCACTTCTCCGGGGCGGCACCACGCCGGCTACGGCGATCCGGGTGGCTGCCGCAAAGCACGGTGACCGCACATATCTGGTCGACGAAAAGGGTTCGCTGACCTTCTCGGAAGTGCACCGGCGAAGCAACGCGCTGGCCCACGCCTTTAAGGGTCTCGGGATCGGCGCAGGCGACGGCCTGGCGATCATGTGCCGTAACCACCGCGGCTTCGTCGAGAGCAATCTCGCCGGCTGGAAGCTGGGTGCGAACGTGATCCTGCTCAACACGATGTTTTCCGGGCCCCAGCTTGCGGACGTGATCGAGCGGGAAGGCGCGAAGGTCGTGGTCCTCGACCAGGAATTCGAAGACCTTCTTTCAGGCATTCCGGAAGGGGTCGGCCATGTCTGCGGGTTTGAGGACGAGCCGGGAACATCCGGAATCCCCAGCCTCGATGACCTGATCGCCTCGAACGACGATTCCGAGCTTCCCTGGCCAAGCGAGAAGGGCCGGAACATCATTCTCACCTCGGGAACGACTGGCACCCCGAAGGGGGCGCAGAGGCCGGCACCGAGCGGCCTGTCCGTGATGGTGGGCCTGCTTGACCGCATCCCGCACTTCTCGGGAGAGACGATCGTCGTGGCCGCGCCGCTCTTTCACTCCTGGGGATACCTGAACTCGATCATCGGCACCTCCGTAGGCGCGAGACTCGTCCTCCAGCGACGGTTCAAGCCCGCCCAGACGATGGAACTCGTCGACGAGTTCGACGCAGACGTACTGGTTGCGGTTCCGGTCATGCTGCAGCGGATCCTCGAGCTCGACGAGGAAACCAGCCGCGATTTCCGGGCCGACCATCTGAAGATCGTGACCCTCTCGGGCTCGGCGCTCCCCGGCGGGCTCGCCACGGAATGGATGGACCGGTACGGCGACAACATCTACAACTTCTACGGGTCGACCGAGGTAGCAATGGGATCGATCGCAACCCCTGAAGACCTTCGCTTCGACCCCTCTACGGCGGGCCGGCCGCCCTACGGAACGAGCGTGCGGCTGGTCGACGATTTCGGCGAGGACGTGCCGCAGGGCCAGACCGGCCGCATCTTCATCCGCAACGAAATGACTTTCGACGGGTACACCGGGGGTGGCAACAAGGAAAACCTGGATGGCTACCTGTCCAGCGGTGACGTCGGCCATTTCGACGCCGGGGGCCGCCTGTACATAGACGGCCGGGATGACGAAATGATCATCTCTGGCGGCGAGAACGTGTTTCCGGCCGAAGTCGAAGACCTGATCTCTGGCCACGAAAAGGTAGTCGAGGCGGCAGTGATCGGCGTCGAGGACGAGAAGTTCGGCCAGGCCCTCCGCGCGTATGTCGTGACCCGCACCGAGGTCTCGATGGATGAGGAGACTGTCCGGTCGTTCGTCAAGGCCAACCTTGCTTCGTACAAGGCTCCTCGTGACGTGATCTTCCTGCCGGAATTGCCTCGCAACGCGACCGGCAAGATTCTCAAGCGCGAACTTCAGTAGCTGGAATCAGCGATCTTGCCGCACTAGTAGTAGTTTTCAGGCGACGATGAGTGATTCCACTCCAGCCGCGCCAAAGGAACAGGCGGCATCCGGAAACGGACTGCCCCCCGAGCTTCGCCAGGTAGGCGAAACCTCGAGCAAACTCACCTCGCGAGTCGAGGCACTCGCCAAGGAACTGACGGCCAGTGAAGCGCGTGCGCGTGAGGCCGAACTCGCCGCCCGTGAGGCCGAGCTGAAGGCGCTTGCGACGGCACGGGATTCGGTGACGCAGGCGCGGAAGGATCGCGAGGCAGCCGAGCAGGCCAGGGCCTCGGCGGCCACGGCCGATCAGCGGGTGGAGGCGGCAAAGGCGCAGGCTGCCCGAGAGGTCGCGGAGGCCCGTGAAGAAATCAAGACGAAGGCCCGGGAGACCCTTCGCAAGCTGAGCGCAGAGGCCCGGGAGAAGATCGAAGCCTCCCGCAAAGCCCGCCTCGAAGCCGAAGAGAAAGTCAAGGAGCTGGAGCAGAAGGACGCCGACCAGCGTGAAGCCCAGGCCAAGGTCGAGGCCGAGCTGAAGCGCATCGAGGGGACTCTCAAGCAGGAGCGCGAAACCCGGGAGGAAGCCATGGCCAAGGTCGCGGCGGACGGCGAGGAGCGTCTCGCGGCGCGGACCCGTCACCTCGAAGAAGTCGCCGAGCGCCTTGCAAAGGAAGCGCGACAGGCTGCCGAGCGCGAAGCCAAGGGCCGCATCGAGGCTTTCGAAGAGAAGGCGCGCAAGGCACAGGACCGGGCCGCCCAGGCAGAAGCTCACGCCAACGAATTTGAATCGCTTGCCCGCCAGAAGATCGCCGAGATCGAAGCCGATGTCGACCGCAGGGTCATGGAAGGCACGGAGCAGGTCCGCCGCGAGGCGGCCGAGCGGGTCGAGCAGTTGATCGAACGGTTCGGCCGCGAGGCAGAGGAGGATGCCCGCCGCCGGGCCGAACAGCGCCTCCAGGAGGAAGACGAGCGGATTCAGCGAGAAGCCGAACGCCGCGCGGAAATTGCCCGCAAGTCGGCCGAGGACGATGTGCAGGCCGCCGCCGACCGGGCCCGCCAGGAAGCCATCTCCGCTGCCACCAGCACTGCCCCCGAATGGGAGCGTCAGGAGTCCCGCGAGGGCGGCGATGGACCCACACCGCGCCGCCGCCGCGGCGGACCCGGTGCCGGCGGTTACCGAACCTTCTGAGTAGTCTCCCCCGCGGCATGCGCGAGGTAAGAATCAGGGACACGATGAGCGGGGAACTGCTCGCTCTCCCGACCGACGGCCAGATCGGCATATACGCCTGTGGCCCAACCGTCTACAGCCGTATCCACATCGGCAACGCTCGTCCCTTCGTCGTTTTCACTCTGCTGGCGCGCTTTCTTCGCAGTGAGGGTTACGAGACCCGCCTCGCGATCAACGTCACTGACATAAACGACAAGATCTACACGGCTGCCTCCGAACGGGAAATGCCATCAGGGGATCTGGCTGACGAAATGACAGCCGCGTATTTCGAGGACACGGGAAGGCTGGAGATTGGCCGACCCGACGTTGAACCCCTTGCGACCGGGACCGTGGGGCCGATCGTCGACCTGATCGCCACCCTGGTCGAGGAAGGCCACGCATACGAGTCCGGCGGCGACGTCTATTTCTCGGTCCGGAGCTTCGACGGGTACGGCAAGCTCTCACACCGACCGACCGAGGACATGGAACAGGGGGAGGGGGATGATGCCGGCTCCCTGAAACGCGACCCTCTGGACTTCGCCCTTTGGAAGTCACACAAGGAGGGCGAGGACACGAGCTGGGATTCCCCCTGGGGCCCGGGCAGGCCCGGCTGGCACATCGAGTGCTCGGCGATGGCCGAGGCGGAACTCGGCCAGCCTTTCACGATTCACGGGGGCGGCTCGGATCTGGTCTTCCCGCATCACGAGAACGAGATAGCCCAGTCCGAAGCCGCCAGGGGCAAGCCGCTCGCGAAGGTGTGGATGCACAACGGAATGATCGAGACCGGCGCGGAGAAGATGTCGAAGTCGGTCGGAAACATTTTCCAGCTCTCGGAGGCACTGGACATCTACGGGCCGCAGACCGTTGTCGCGTATCTGATGTCAGGTCACTATCGCCAGCCCCTTGCCTTCGGCGAGGGTCCGCTGGAGCAGGCCGCAGCCGGAAACGAGCGGATCCGGAACTTCCTGCGCGAAAACCCGCCCGGTGAGCAGCCTGGAAGTGAGGCTGAGGCGGCGAGGGAACGCTTCAGGGATGCCCTGGCTGACGACTACAACTCGCCACGGGCCATGAGGGAGGCTTTTGATCTGATCCGAAGTGCAAACCAGCGGCAGAACGCGCCTGAATTGGCGGGCGCCGGAACGGTGCTCCTCGGGATGCTGGAATTACTCGGTCTGGAAGCTCTGGCGAGCGGGGGAGGGGAAGGGCCCGACCAGGCTGCGCTCGACCTGCTTGAAGCCCGGAATGCCGCGCGTGAGGACAAGGACTGGTCGCGTGCCGACGAGATCCGGGACCAGCTGGCAGACCTTGGGTGGGAAGTCCGCGACGGCGCCGACGGTGCCCGTCTGGTTCCCAGAAGCTGAGGCTGGCAGATAATGCCCACCACTGAATTCATTTACGGCCGGAATCCGGTCGAGGAAGCTGAACGCGGCCGACGGCGGGTTCTGAGGGTGTGGAAGGCCCCCGACACTCCCGAGGCGAAGCTGTTCGAACTCTGTGGTTCACACGATCACCAGGGAATCGTCGCCGAGGTCGAACCGTTCCCCTACGTTGGTGGAAGCGATCTTCTCGGAATCGAAGATGCACTGGTGGTCGTTCTAGATCAGGTGCAGGACCCGAGGAACCTCGGAGCTGTCTGCCGTTCCGTTGAAGCTGCGGGCGCTACCGGGGTGGTAATCCCCGACCGACGCTCGGCTGCCGTTACGGCCGCCACTGCCAAGGCTTCTGCCGGCGCAGTGGAGCACCTGAAAATCGCCCGCGTTCGAAACGTCAGCGACTGGATCACCGAAGCCAAGGATGCTGGCTTCTGGGTGTGGGGAGCCGACGGGCGGGCGGAACAGGCTCCCTGGCAGGTCGACCTGACCGGCAAGACGGCCCTGGTGCTCGGCACGGAGGAGAAGGGCCTGAGGCCTCGTGTAGCCGAGAGCTGCGACGGCCTGATCGCCATTCCCCAGAGCGGCAAGGTCGATTCGCTCAACGTCTCGGTCGCCGCCGGCGTGATGATCTTCGAAGCGATCCGTCAGCGCAGCACCTGAGCTCGGCGCCCCCTCCCTGAGACTCCTTCCCGGCTTGAAATCTGCAAGCAGGATTTCACCTGTCCGGGGGCGAAGTTGACAGAACTCTGCTGATGTGTAAACTAAGCGGCGTATAAAGGGTGAACCTCAACTTGAGTGTGAGTCTCACCTGTCAGCAAGGGCGTCCAGGGGAGGTAAGTGGCGCCACAGGCCTTCTTCCTAAGGAGAATGTGCGGTGGCTACCCCAACCTCAATTACCCATAACCAAGCCGTTTCCGACGCCAGTGCCAGATCGACCCGTGCCGGATCTAACGCTCGACTAGAGCCTGATGATGAGACGCTCGTTGCGTTCGCCAAGCGTGGCCGCAAGGAAGCTGCGGATCAGCTGATCCGTCGTTATCACTCGTTCGTCCGGCTCAAGGCGTCTTCCTACTTCCTGGTCGGCGGCGACTCGGATGACCTGATCCAGGAGGGGCTGCTCGGTCTCCACAAGGCGATCCGCGACTACCGGACCGACCGTGAGTCGAGCTTTCGCAACTTCGCGGAGCTCTGCATAACCCGCCAGATCATCACGGCCGTCAAGACCGCGACCAGGAACAAGCACGCACCTCTGAACCAGTACGTCTCGTTCGGTCAGACCCCTGCGTCGAACAGCGAGTCGGAAACCACCATGGAAGAGATCCTTCCCGGCCCGACCGCCCTCGACCCGGTCAATCAGGCGATCTCCTCCGAGGAACTGGCGTCGCTGGTCTCATGCCTTCAGTCGACACTCTCCGAGATGGAGAGCAGCGTCCTGGGCTACTACCTCGAAGACCGTTCTTATGAGGATGTCGCCGCGCTACTCGGCTGCGAAACCAAGACCGTGGACAACGCTCTGCAGCGGGTGAAGAGGAAGGTCAGCAAGCATCTCGAGTCTCGCGACGTCGCTGTCTGAGTCCGCTTGACACAATCCGCCTCCTGCCCGGCTAGCTCAATTGGCTAGAGCACCTGTCTTGTAAACAGGAGGTTTCCGGTTCGAGCCCGGAGCCGGGCTTCAGTCGTCCGGTGTTCATCCGGGATTGCCGGGTTCCGGCGGCCAATATGGTGAGCCGGTGCCCGTTGGCTATCTGATCCTGATCCTGCTGATCGCCGGTTTTGCGCTGCTCCAGCTGATTCCGGTGCCCCGCAACCCTCTGGTGAGGGTGGCCTCGTTCTGGACCAGCATGGTCGTCAACGAGCAGCCTCACTGGTTTGCGATGTTGCTTCTCGCATCGACTGGACTCGCGATCGCCTCAGGTGACATCGACTCCCCGGCCGGTTGGCTCCTGGTCGGAGCCGCGGCAATAGCCGTCATCGGACTGATCGCCATCGCCTGGCGAATGTTCCCGGCTCGAGGCGCTCTGAGGGGCGCAATCTCGGATCTGGATCCGGCCGCATTGCAGAATCTCGAGGGCCGGGGGCCGGGCCTCGCTGCCCTGGCTGCTCCCTTTGGCTTCGGTCGTCGAAGAGTCGAGTTCACGGCCGGTATCCCTTACGGCCCGGCCGGGGAGCGAAACCTGCTCGACGTGTATCGCCCCAGGAAGGGCCCGGTAACCGGCCCAACCCTCATCTACCTTCACGGGGGCGGCTTCAAGGGCGGCTCGAGAAAGAGGGAGGGGCAGCTGGCCCTTTACCGGCTTGCGGCGCGGGGCTGGGCCTGCGTCAGCGCGAGTTATCGCGTGAGTCCCGATGCCCAGTTTCCGGACTACCCGATCGATCTCAAGAGGGTCATTGCCTGGGCCAGGGAGGATGGTGCCCGGTTCGGTGTTGACCCCGACCGGATCTTTCTCGCCGGCAGCTCCGCCGGCGGACACATCGCTGCCACCGTGGCACTGACGGCAAACGAACCACTGCTCCAGCCCGGTTTCGAATCGGTGGACACATCAGTAGCCGGAACGATCGGTCTCTACGGCTACTACGGAGGTCTCGAGTACGGGTCGCTCCGGCCCCGGGGTCCGCTGCCTTCCAGCCCGCGTGATCTGATCCGCCCGGGTGCGCCGCCCTTCCTGATCGTCCACGGGGACCGGGACACCATCGTTTCGGTCGGTATCGCCAGATCGTTCGTGAAGCGCCTTCGGGAGGCAGGGATCGAGGCGGCCTACGCCGAACTGCCCGGCGCCCAGCACACATTCGACCTCCTTCGCTCGGTCAGGAACCAGAATGTGACCGACGCAATAGAGGATTTCGCCGCCTGGGTGCTTTCGGATCGCTCTGTAACCGGGTCCGATTGAGCGTGTAGGAATCTCTTGTGACGCAAGAGCAACTCGAGGCCTACCACGAGTACACGCGCAAGTACGGGGTGAACCGCGGTCTTTACCTCGTCGCGCGGATCATTCTGCAGCCGTTTTTCCTCATCTACTTCCGCCTTTCCAGGCAGGGCCGACAGAACTCGCACATCAAGGGCGCGACCATCGTTGCCGCCAACCACCGCAGCTTCCTCGATCCTTTTGTGATCGGGGCGTGCCTCCCTTGGGGCAAGCCAATGAATTACGTGGCCAAGGTCGAGCTTTTCGAGAAGCGCTGGCAGGGATTCTTGCTGTGCCGCGTGGGTGCCTTCCCGATCCGGCGCGGAGAAGCAGACGAGCTGGCAATCGAGACCGCCGAAAAGGTTCTGGAGCGAGGCGGGTCCATCTGCATTTTTCCGGAGGGAACCAGAATCCGCAGGGGCTCCCTGGGCAAACCCAAGCGAGGCGTAGGGCGCCTGGCCCTGCGGAGCGGTGCCCCTGTACTTCCGGTCGCCGTGACCGGGAGCGAGCACGTCCGGCGTGGCTGGCGAATACGCCCGCGCAAGGTCGACATCAGGGTCGGCCGGCCAATGTCCTTTCCGCAGTCGGAGAACCCCTCGCCAGCTCTCGCGGCCTCGGTGACGGACCGCATCTGGCCGAATGTCGAACTTCAGTGGGAAGACATAGGCGGACTGCCACCGATGCGCCGCGCCGCCGTCATCGGCGCCGGCAGCTGGGGTACGGCCGTTGCCGTGCTGCTCGCGCGAGGCGGGTTGGACGTCCAGCTTGGGACCCGGACCGCTGCCCAGGCGGAAGAGATGGCACTCGCACGGGAGAACGCCAGATACCTCCCGGGGGTGCGGCTACCGGACGGCATCGAGGTCCGGGCCTCCAGCCAGATCGAACTCGGCGGAGTTGATCTGCTCTGTATCGCCGTGCCGTCGGCTTCCTACCCGCAGGCCGTCGGTGCGGTGGCCGACCGGGTTGGTCGCCGGGCCGGAGTCCTGCTGCTCGCCAAGGGGCTGATCGCCCCGAAAGGACAGCTTCCGTCCGAGTATGTGAGCGAACGCATCCGCTCCCGGGGTGTCTCCTGCCTGGGCGGCCCCGCGCACGCCAGGGAAGCGGTTTCCGGTTCCGCCGCCCTGGTGCTCGGCACCGGCAACGCTGACCTGCGGGCCCAGTTGGGTGACGTTTTCGATCGTGCCGGCCTCGTCTGCGAGCGCTCTCGTGACGTGGTCGGGGTCGAGATGGCCGGAGCCGCGAAAAACGCAGCCGTGCTTGCGGCGGCAGCGGCAGAACCTCATGGACTCAACGCTGCCGGGATCGCAGCCGCGGCCGTCTGGGACGAATGCGTCGGATACGCCGTGAAAAACGGAGCCGACCTCGAGACTTTCAACGGGCTGGCCGGCGTTGGTGACCTGCTTGCGACTGTCATGGCTTCCGGCAGCCGAAATCGCAGAGCCGGCGAGTTGCTGGGCAAGGGCAATGCCCCGGAGCAGATCCGCGAGACGATTGGCCAGGCTTCGGAGGCTCTCGACTCGGTGCCCCAGATCGCCGCGACGGTGGCCGCCGCTGGATGCCCCGCCGACGCACTGACCGGGTTGGCCGACCTGGCCACCGGCAGGATCAGTTCAGACGAGTGGGTCGCCGCACTCCGCCGCTCGGGTCATTCGAGGAGGGCGGCATGAACCGGCCCGGGCCGAACGGGGTCCGATTCGGGATAAGGTGCGTCCGTGTCCGGCCCCGACGCCAAACCCACCCCGGAGTCGAAGGCCGAAACAGATCGGGCCTTCGAGCAGCTGTACCGGGATCACCTCAAGGACGTCTATTCGTATTCGTACTACCGGATCGGAAACCATCACGACGCCGAGGACCTGACCGAGCAGACCTTTCTACAGGCGTACCGGCATTTCCCGCGGGCTCGGCAGGAGTCAGACGGGAGGCCGCTGCGGCCCTGGCTGATCAGGATCGCCCACAATCTCGCTGCGAACTATCACCGCGACCGTTCCCGCAAGCCCCAGACCCCGTTGGACAGCATCGAGCCTCCGGCGGCAAGACACTCGACCGAGGATCTGGTCGAAGGCCGGGAAGAACTGCGGGCGGTCATCGAGAATCTTCAGGAGCTGCCAGACGACCGTCGCGAAGCTCTCGTGATGAGATTCGCCCTCGGAATGGACAACCGGGAGATCGCCCGGGCCATGGGCAAGTCGGACGGAGCCACAAAGGTGCTGATCCATCGCGCGATCAAGCAGCTGCAGGAACTGCTCGAAGCGGAAGGGGCACCCGTTGAACATGGATGAACTCCGCATCGAAAGCCTCCTCGCTGACGCCCTGAAGCCGGTGGATCCTCCGCAGAGGATGTCCGACCGCCTTCACGACACTTTCTCCGCGATCTCGGACGCTGCCGCCTCCGATCTCTCCGATTGGGCGGAGGAGTTGACCGAGAGCGAGCTTGAGTCTCTGCGGGACCCCCGCAACTGGATCCGACCGGTGACTGCACTTGCGGCGGGTGGCGTCGCCACCGGCGCGCTGATACTCGTCGGCTTCCGCCGGCGCAGCCGTTTCCGCTGATCGGGCTTTCGAGTCAGCGTTCTGTGGCGGCGCGGCGCTTTCGCACCTGACGCCGGCGCTTCCGCTGGCGCCTGGATTCCGCCCGGGATTCGAGCCGCGAACCAAGACCGCCTGACCACTCGGTGATCCGGTCCCAGCGGCTGGCGGCATAGGCACCAAGCCCGGCGAAACCGATCAGCAGGTTCAGCAGATTCACCCAACGGGTTGCTGGCAGGCCATCGAGGAGAAGTGTGCCGTTGGAAGCGAGGAGTCCCCAGAGTCCCAGCACCGTGAAGACCACCCCGGCGAGGATCGCGAAAAGGCGGGGCAGGGGCCTGGCGAGGAAGAGTCCGAGCAGGCCTGCAGCCACGTGGAAGACGTTCGCCCAGCCGTTGACCGTGTAGAACCCGAGCAGGTCGCTGGTCAGGGCCGGGACCTTGAACTCGGAGTTGACGAGCAGCCCCGCGAAGCCGATCAGCACCAGAAAGGATCCGGCGACAGTCGCGTAGAGGCGGGCGTAGGCAGTCCTCTCCATTGGGGTCATTCTCACACGAACGCCGGAGGTGGGTGCCTCGGTAGGGTTCAGTGCCCTTGGCCTACTGCTATCGCCACCCGAATGTAGAGACGGGCGTTTCCTGCTCCAGCTGTGACCGCCCTATCTGCCCCGACTGCATGACGCCGACGCCGGTCGGAATGCGCTGCCCCGAATGCTCGAGGGAGAAGACCCGTGTGCGGACTGGTCCTGCCGCCACTTCGCAGGTCGGGGGCTACCCGGCGACGATCACGCTGATCGCGATCAACGTGATGGTCTTCCTCGCGGAGATGGCGACGGGCTCCGGAGGTCTGAGCTCGACTTCCTCGGAGCTGATTCAGAACTACGGTCTGATCGGCGCGATGGTCGCCGACGGTGAGCCCTACAGGCTCCTCACAGCCGGGTTCCTTCACGCAGGCTTCATGCACGTGGCCTTCAACATGATCGCCCTGTACTTCCTCGGGCGTATCCTGGAACCCTCGATCGGTACCGCCCGCTTCCTGATGATCTATTTCGTCTCGATGCTCGCGGGTTCTTTCGGGGCGATCCTGCTCAGCTCGAACGTGGCGATCACCGTGGGCGCCTCGGGCGCGGTGTTCGGACTATTCGCCGCCACATTCATCATCGCCTACGGCCGTGGACTCGGCCACATCGCCAGCGAGATCGGCGTGATCATCGGAATCAACCTCCTGCTCACCTTCACGATCAGCGGCATCAGCATCGGTGGTCACCTGGGCGGCCTGATCGGAGGAGGGATCTGCGGAATGCTCGTGATCGCAGGCGAGCGCGGCTACCTCGGGTCGAACGCCCGCATCATCGAGTACGGAGGAATGATCCTGATCGGCGTTCTCTCGGTGGTGTTCGCCATTTCCGCGTCGGAACCCGTGCCGAATCTGGTCTTTGCAGCGCTGACGACCTGACCAGGCGACGTTACGGCCAGTCCCGGACTGACTCAGGTCGAAATCGCTGTGTGTGCCGTCCGGATCGGGGTACCCTCGGGGCATGGCGCTACTCGATGACAAGCAGATTCAGGACAACCTCGCGGAACTCGACGGCTGGAAGCTCGAAGGCCGGATGATCGTCCGGGTCTTCGAGTTCGAAGACTTCGTCGGCTCGATCAACTTCGTCGACTCCCTGGTCGGTCCGGCCGAGGAAATGAACCACCATCCGGACCTCGCCATCTCCTGGAACAAGGTGACCGTGGCGGTGACCAACCACGCCGAAGGCGGCCTGACGGAGAAAGACTTCGAACTCGCCGGGCGCATCCAGAAACTGGCCTGAACCGCCTCCGGGCGGGTTGACTTGGGAGGGCGGGTCGCACCCCGCCCGACTTACTCATGAATAATCGTAGAAGCCGCGGCCCGTTTTTCGACCAAGGTTGCCCTCGGCCACGAAGCCTTCGACCGTAGCCGGGGCGAGGTGATCCGGGTTTCCCGATTCGGCATTCAGCGCCTGGCCGATAGCCACCGCGACATCGAGTCCGACCAGGTCGAGCAGCGCGAGAGGACCCATGGGGTGGGCGACTCCCAGCGTCATGCACTCGTCGACCGCGGCGGCTTCGAGGCCGGTCCGCTCCTGGTATCGGACCGCGTCGAACAGGTAGGGGAAAAGCAGACGGTTCACCGCAAAGCCTGCCGTGTCGGGAACTTCGACCGCCGTCTTCTCGAGAATGTGGCACCAGTCTCTGGCCCGGTCGGCGACTTCATCACCCAGACCGTCGGGGAAGATCAGCTCGACCAGCTGCATCGCTGGAACCGGATTGAAGACATGGAGCCCGTAAAGGCGGTCTGGGCGCCCGCAACCGGTGCCCAGCGAGGTGATCGAAAGGGAAGAAGTGGTTGTTGCAAGGTCGGCACTCGGCGCGGCCTCGGCGGCCCTTGCGAGCAGATCCATCTTCACGTCGGCATCTTCGATCACCGCTTCGACCAGGAGGTCCGCCTCGGTCAGGCTCTCGAGGTCCAACGTGGTCGAGACCCGTTCCGGATCGGCGCCGGCGATCCGGCGACTTGCCTTCTCTACGGCGGCAAGGGCTCGCTCCCCTGATTCCGGTGACCTGACGAGCAACACAACCCTGGAACTGGACCTGGACGCGACGGCCGCGAGCCCGGTCGCGATGGTCCCGCTTCCGGCGATGGCGACGAATTCGTAGGGCGTTGCTGTCATCGCAGGAGACCCTATTGGGATCGAAGGTGAACCGGCATTGACTGACGAGTCAATCAGCTACGATGGCGAGAGGTTTTCGATCCGAACAGCCACCTGACTGGAATACCGAGAAAGGCAGAAGATGAGCAAGTTTGGCGGACGTGAAGTAGTAATCGTGGAGGCGGTCCGTACCCCGGTCGGCCGCGGTCACAAGGAGAAGGGTTACTACAAGGACGTCCATCCCTCGACCCTCCTGGCCCACGCCTACAAGAACGTTGTGGAGCGCGCCGGAATCGATCCCGCCGAGGTCGAGGACGTTGTCGCCGGCTGCGTCCAGCAGTTCGGTGAGCAGAGCCTGAACATTGGTCGCAACGCCTGGCTCGAGGCCGGCTTCCCGATCGAGACCCCGGCAACGACGATCGATCGCCAGTGCGGCTCGGCCCAGCAGGCGATCAACTACGCCGCGGCGATGATCGCCTCGGGTGTCCACGACGTGATGATCGGCGGCGGCGTCGAGCACATGGGTCACATCTCCTTCGGAGACGCGGCGAAAGTGATGGGCGAGTACGGCTTCGGCTACTCACCCGCGCTGCTCGAAAAGTACGACCTGGTCAACCAGGGCATCTCGGCCGAGATGATCGCCGATCAGTGGGAAATCCCCAAGGTGGACCTCGACGAGATCGCCGTCCGCTCCCACGAGCGTGCCCACCAGGCCACCGAAGAGGGTCGTTTCGAGCGTGAGATCGCCCCGTTCTCGGTCAACGGTGACACCTACACGACCGACCAGGGCATTCGTCCCGGCACCAGCCTGGAAGCCCTCGCCGGTCTCAAGCCCGCCTTCAAGGAAGACGGCAAGATCACGGCTGGCAACTCGTCGCAGGTCTCGGACGGTGCCGCAGCTGTCCTGCTTATGACCAGGGAGAAGGCAGACGAGCTCGGACTCAAGCCCCGTGCCCGCATCGTCGACCAGACCGCCGTCGGTGTCGACCCGGTGATCATGCTCACCGGCCCGATTCCCGCGACCAGGAAGATCCTCGAGCGCAACAACATGACGATGGATGACATCGACCTGGTCGAGATCAACGAAGCCTTCGCTTCGGTCGTCAAGGCCTGGGAGATCGAGCTGGAGCCGGACATGGAGAAGGTCAACGTGAACGGCGGCGCGATTGCCCTCGGCCACCCACTTGGCTCGACCGGGGCTCGCCTCATGACCACCCTGCTGCATGAGCTGGAGCGCACCGATGGCCAGTACGGACTGGTCACCATGTGCTGCGGCGGTGGCATCGGAACCGGCACCCTGATCGAACGAATCTGATTCATCGCTGGCGGCCGAGGCCGCACAGCAAAGGCCCGCGTTCCGGTCGGAGCGCGGGCCTTTTTCATTTCCCGGCGCCTGTCGCTTACTTCACCGGGGCGGATTTCAAACAGGTACGCTGGCGCGCATGACGGCAATGGAGAGGGTTTCGATCGGGATCATGGGGGACACGCCCCGGGACATGGCCGACATGGCCAGGAAGGCCGAGGCAGCCGGATTCGACTGCGGCTGGGCGATCGAGCTCTTCCGCAACGCCTTCACCCAGACCACCTATCTGGGTGCCGAGACCGAAAGCATGGACATCGGAACCGCGATCGCCTGGGGATTCGTCCGCAGCCCGATGACCATGGCGATGAGCGCGATGGACATCGACGAGATCTCCGGCGGCCGATTCCGGCTCGGCCTCGGGCCGGGAGTCAAGCGGTTGATCGAGACCTGGCACAACGCCGAGTACGGTCGGCCCGCCCCGCACCTGCGCGAGACGATCGAAGCCGTCCGGGCGATCATCCACGCGGCCTCGGCCGGTGAATCCGTCTCATTCAAGGGCGAGTACTACGACCTTGACATCAAGGGCTGGTACCGGGCAACGCCGCCGCTCAGGGCCGACATTCCGATCTACACGGCTGCCGTTCAGAAAGGCATGTCAAGGATGGCCGGAGACGTCGCCGACGGCCTGATCGGGCACATCATCTGCTCCGCCCAGTGGATCGAGCAGGAGATCGTGCCGGCCTTTGAACTCGGACTCTCACGCTCCGGACGCGAGCGATCCTCCTTCACTTATCTGCCCAGCATCTGCGTCGCGATTGACGACGACTACGAGCGCGGCCTGGACGCGGCGCGCCGCACCCTCGCCTTCTATTCCACGGTTAAGACCTACCTGCCACTGTTCGAGATCCACGGTTTCGGACAGGATGCGGTTGCGGCCGGCGAGGCTTTCCGGAGGGGAGACATCGAAGGGGTCGCGGCGGCGATCACCGACGAGATGGTCGAGACCTACTGCGCGGTCGGCACTCCGGACAAGGTGAAGGAAAAGGTCGCGGAAGTGGCCCAGTTCGGTGACGCGATCCTGCCCGGGGCACCCACCTACTTCATCCCGAACGAACAGATCAGCGAGTACAACGACCGCATCATCGAGGTTTTCGGCACCGCGAACTGAGTTGGTTTCAGCGTCTCATTCAGTGAGATCCACTTTGTTGGTCATAGTCGCCAACCAAATGGATCTCGGTGGCTGCTGGCGGGCTATTCCGGGAGGGAAGAGGCCCAGGACTGGAAGTGGTCCATGTCGGTCAGGGCGGGGCCGTGGCCGGGGAGCAGCACCGAGGG
>WBZM01000757.1_pt1 | contig 39838 bp, 31 predicted proteins | sample 5204271 | NCBI WGS metagenome assembly WBZM01 (sample SAMN12344346, study PRJNA552823) | activated sludge metagenome | biome: Activated sludge suspended growth; feature: Nitrification reactor; material: Wastewater; isolation source: activated sludge from nitrification reactor of wastewater... | reverse complement strand
AGGCTGGCCACCACGGTGGATTCCCAGACCCGTTCGGTGAGCCAGGCCCCAGTGGGCGGGCGCACGAAATGCGCCTGCAGCTTCTTCGACAGCACCTCGATCTGGGTGATGCGGTCGCGCGTGGCGATCGCTGCCAGCACCGGTTCGCAATCCCCGGAACCGAACATTTCGACCTGGCCGCGCGCGACCATTTCGCGCAGCAGCGCCATGTCGCGCGGAAAGCGTTCCATCAGCCAGCTCAGCAGCCAGCCGGAAAAATGCGCGCTGAAACGGAACGGCGGAAACCGGTAGAGCGTCTCGATGAACGGTTTATAGCAGCGCTCGTGCGCTTCGACCATCACCGATTCGAAATTGCCGACGGGCTGGTGGGCATGCACGCCAAGAAGCAGATCGATTTTCAAGAGTTCTCCTGCATGGTGAGAGCCTGTTCCCGCGCAATCGGGTCCATCGATCGTGCGGGAACAGGCCCTTCATCCGGCACGGCGCATGGTGCCGCCATGCTCGGGGTCGCCACCGCCGTGGCTGATCGGTTCGTCGAGCGCGCCCGGCAAGGTCAGGCCGAGCAGGCGGTAGAGCTGCTTCAGGTTGGCGCGGAACAGGCTGTCGAAGGTCTGCACCACGTGCGAGGGGTTGTGCGCACCAAACCACCAGAACCAGTCGGAGCTTTCGCACCGCGCAAGCTGCGCCGTCGCGGCGGCTCGGGATCCGGGGTCGAGCCGATCGCCAGCCATGACGAGGTCGTAACTTTGCTTGGCGGCGCACAGCAGATCCCAGGCGCGGTTCTTCTCGGTCTCGCCGATCCACGTCGAAAGCGTTCCATAGACCCAGCTTCCGGCGACCAGCGATTCGATCCTTCCTGGCTCCAGATCCCGCTCGTGGAGGATTTGCGCATACGTGGTCGGGCGGATGCGGGGGCAGGCGCAGATGGCTTCGTAAAGGTGGTCGAGGAAGTAGAAGCCGTTGTACGGGTAGTACTCCCAGGCGTTCTCGCCGTCGAGGATCACGCTGACGATGGGCTTTTCGCCAGCGGGGGCCTCGTCGGCAATGCGCTCCAGTTCGGCAACGAAATGGCGCGCTGCATCGCTGCCGTGCCAGCGCGAGTATTCGAAGCCTATGAGGTCGGACAGTCGTTCGTCGCGAAAGAACAGGGCGGGGCCGGTAGGCGCCACGCGGTAAGGGCGATAGAGCCGTTGCGCGCGCTGCGACTGGAATGCATCGGCGCCCAGGCGGAGGCTGTTGACCAGCACCGATTCGCTGGTTGCCGCCCATTGGCAGCCGGCCTCGCCCAGCATGGCGACGAACGCATCCGACACGGCGCCTTCCGCGGGCCACATGCCCACCGGCGGACGGCCGAAACGAGCGGCATGGGTAGCGCGGCCGGTTTCCACCTGGGCGGCGGCGCGCGTCCTGCCGCCGGGGTAGGCTTTCGCCAGGGGCAGCGGCGCGTCGGGCATGGCCTGTCGTGCGCAGCCGAGGTCGATCAGCAGCGGCGCCAGCGGGTGGGCGTAAGGGGTGGCAGACAGTTCGATGCGTCCGGCCGCGGCCAGCGCGCGGTAGCGCGGTATCAACGATCCGACGATCTGGCCGATCTGCTCCAGCAGCGCCAGCCGGTCGGCATGGTCGAACCCCGAACCCTTCGACAGCAATTGCGCGATCACCGGCCGCTGGCGGCGCTCGCTCTCGCCGCACCACGCGAGGTGATACCAGGTAACCAGGTCTGCGAAGTAGCCGGCGGAGAAATACCACAGACCGCTGTCGCCCTCGGCGACTGCCCGGACGTACAGTTCGTGGAGCCGCTTGTAATGCGGGTAAGGCTCCAGCATCGTCTTGTGATTGCTGCGGAAGCAGGCATTCGTCAGCGCGCGGCGCTCGTCGAGCGACATCGCGTCGAGATCCTGTCGGCCCAGGGAGCGCAACAATGGGTCGCGCAGCACGCCTCTGGTGCATTGCGCCGCGTAGTCCTCGAGCTGGTCGAGCAGCACCGGCACGAAGTTCACCACCGCCCGCATCGCCGGATGTCGCTCCAGGTGGGCCGCCATGTCGGTGTAGTCCTTGATGGCGTGCAGGTAGGTCCACGGCAACACGAACTCGTCCCCGCCGCCCGGATCGGCAAGCCGATAGTCGGGCTGGTGCATGTGCCACATCAGGACGAGGTCGATGCGCTCCGCCATGGACTCACTCAGCGCAACTGGTGAATGGTCTGGCCCAGCATCTCGGGCGTGATCAGCGTGATGCCGCGATCGGTGACATGGAAGCGGCGGCGGTCGGATTCCGGGTCGACGCCGACCTGCATGCCCTCGGGAATCGTCACGCCCTTGTCGACCACGCAGCGCTTGAGCACGGCATGACGGCCGATCTCGACATCGGGCAGCACGACGGTGTCCTCGATCACCGAGTAGCTGTTGGCACGCACCCCGGAGAACAGCAGCGAGCGGCGCACCGTCGCTCCGCTGATGATGTTGCCGCCTGAGACCAGCGAGTCGACTGCCGACCCGCGCCGTTCCTCGTCGTCGAAGACGAACTTCGCGGGGGGCAACTGTTCCTGGTAGGTCCAGATCGGCCAGTCCCGATCGTACATGTTGAGTTCCGGCGTGACCTTGGTGAGTTCCATGTTGGCTTCCCAATACGCATCGATCGTGCCAACGTCGCGCCAGTAGGGTTTGGCGCCGGGCTCCATGCCGACGCAACTCTCGGCGAAGCGGTGCGCGAACACGCGATAGCGCGACACGCTGTGGGGAATGATGTCCTTGCCGAAATCGTGACTGGTATCGCGCTCCTGCGCGTCGCGCACCAGTTGTTCGAACAGGAAGGCGGCATTGAACACGTAGATCCCCATGCTGGCGAGTGCCACCGACGGGTTGCCGGGCATCGGCTCGGGGTTGGCCGGCTTCTCGGTGAAACGCCGGATGCGGCCATCCTCGTCCGTGCTCATCACCCCGAACTGCGTGGCTTCGGCGATTGGCACCTCGATGCAGGCGACAGTGAGATCCGCCTTGCGGCTGACGTGCTGTGCGAGCATGCGACCATAGTCCATCTTATACACGTGATCGCCGGACAGGATCAGCACGTATTCCGGCGCTTCGCGGCGAATGATGTTGAGATTCTGGAACACTGCATCCGCCGTACCTTGGTACCATGCATCCTCGCTGATCTGTTGCGCGGCCGGCACGATGTCGATGAACTCGTCGAATCGTCCGTCGAGAAAGCTCCATCCGCGCTGCAGGTGGCGAATCAGACTGTGCGCCTTGTATTGCGTGGCGACTGCGACACGCCTTACGCCGGAATTGACACAGTTCGACAAGGTGAAATCGATGATGCGGAATTTTCCGCCGAACGGCACCGCCGGCTTGGCCCGCCAGTCGGTAAGCTGGTGCAGGCGGCTGCCGCGCCCGCCAGCCAGCAGCACCGCGAAGGTCGACTTGGTCAGCGCGCTGACGAAGCGCGGATCGGCGGATTCGCGCTGGCCACAGTAGTCGTAGTGGGGGCAAGGCTGGCTCATTGAATTCATCCTCAGGGAGTGATCACGCAATTGCTTTGCAACCGGACGTCCGGCCCGCGAGTCAGCCCGGACGTTCCCGAACGGAAACCCGGAACATGCACGAGACTGTCATCGAAATGCCGAACGCAAGAATCAGCCGACTCGTCGAGGGGCGGGAACACGACCCGTTCTCCCTGCTGGGACGCCACCGGACCGAATCGGGTTGGGTGGTCCGCACGCTGCAGCCGCACGCGGCGGAAGCCTTCATCGCCACGCCGGCCGGGTACCAGGCGATGCGCTGCGTGCATCCGGCGGGCGTGTTCGAGTGGATGGCGGACGACGTGCCGGCGAACTGGCGCCTGCGACTGAGCTCGCACGGCCACGTCTGGGAAATCGCAGACTGCTGGGCCTACCCGCCGTGCGGTGACGAGCAGGGGTTGTACCTGTATTCGGAAGGCCGCAATTACGCCGCCTGGCGAATGCTCGGTGCCTTGCCGCAGACACGCCAGGGCGTGCAGGGCGTGTGTTTCCGCGTCTGGGCGCCGAACGCCGAGCGCGTTTCGGTGGTAGGCGATTTCAATCGCTGGGACGGCCGCGTGCATCCGATGGCCAGCCTCGGTGCCAGCGGCGTGTGGGAGCTTTTCGTCCCCGAGCTGCGCGCCGGCTCGCTTTACAAGTTCGAAATCCGCAACCGGCACTCCGGCGCCGTGATGGTGAAGATCGACCCCTACGGCCGCGAATTCGAGCTGCGTCCCTCGACAGCTGCGCGTGTGCCGGCGCCAGGCGGCTTCGGCTGGAACGACGCCGGCTGGATGCAGGCACGCGCCGCGTGCGACTGGCAGCAGGCACCGATGTCGATCTACGAAGTCCACGCCGCGTCGTGGCGGCGCCATCCCGACGGCCGCATGTACACCTGGCGCGAGCTCGGCGATGCGCTGATTCCCTACCTGCTCGAAGCCGGCTACACCCATGTCGAACTGCTGCCGGTGACCGAGCATCCGCTGGACGAATCCTGGGGCTACCAGACCACCGGCTACTTCGCACCGACCTCGCGCCATGGCACACCGGATGACTTTCGCACCTTTGTCGATCGCCTGCATTGCGCCGGCGTCGGCGTGATCCTCGACTGGGTGCCGGGCCACTTTCCGCAGGACGACTGGGCGCTCGCCCACTACGACGGCAGCGCCCTGTTCGAGCATGAGGATCCGAAGCAGAAAGTGCACCCTGACTGGGGCACCCACGTGTTCAACTACGGGCGCCGCGAAGTGTGCTCGTTCCTGCTTTCTTCCGCGCACTACTGGCTCGAGGAATTCCACATCGACGGCCTGCGGGTCGATGCGGTCGCCTCGATGCTCTATCTCGACTATTCGCGCCGTGCCGGAGAGTGGACGCCCAACCGCTATGGCGGCCGGGAGAATCTCGAGGCGATCGATTTCCTGCGCGAACTGAATGTCATGGTCCATGCCGAATTTTCCGGCGCCGTGACGCTGGCCGAGGAATCCACCGCCTGGCCCATGGTGTCGCGCCCGACCTACGTCGGCGGACTCGGCTTCTCGATGAAATGGAACATGGGCTGGATGAACGACACGCTGTCCTACCTCGAAAAGGACCCGGTCTATCGGCGTTACCACCATGAACTGCTGACCTTCGGCCAGCTCTATGCATACAGCGAAAACTTCGTGCTGCCGCTGTCGCACGACGAGGTGGTGCACGGCAAGCGCTCCCTGCTCGGCAAGATGCCGGGCGATTTCTGGCAGCAATGCGCCAACCTGCGCCTGTTGCTCGCCTACCAGGCCGGCACCCCGGGCAAGAAACTCACCTTCATGGGCAGCGAATTCGGGCAGGGGCGCGAATGGAGCGAGAAAGGCGAACTCGACTGGGGCTTGCTTGCACAACCGGCGCATCGCGGCATCGCCAACCTCGTGCGCGACCTCAACCGGCTCTATCGCGAGCGTCCGGAACTGCACCAGCTCGACTTCCAGCCCGAAGGCTTCCAATGGATCGATTGCCATGATGCCGATCATTCGGTGATCGCTTTCGTGCGCCGCGCGCGTAACGGCGACGCTTTGATTGTTGTCATCAATTTCACGCCCGTACCGCAGTTCGGCTACCGGATCGCGGCACCCGCTGCGATCTCCTGGCGCGAAGCCATCAATACCGACTCGGCCCACTACGGCGGCAGCAACCTCGGCAATGCCGGCCGCCTCGACGCGACCGCAGAACCGCGGGCCGGCTGGCCCGCGAGCCTGGAACTGACCCTGCCGCCGCTGGCGGCGCTGGTGCTGGTGCCGGATCAGTGACGCGGCGAGGCGAGCATCCGTTCGATGTCCTGTTCTGCCTGCAGCCAGTCATCCTCCGACGAACCGTCGCCGAAGCCGCGCCGTTCGGCGATGAAGTAGGCGGCCTCCGCCACCCACTGCCGGCGCATGTCGTCGGGAATCGTCGTCGCCGTCTGCACCGATTCGTCCGGCTGGACGGCGCTCTTGCGGGTTCTCGTGCAGGTGGTCGAAGCGGTGACGCCGCCCGGCGTCTGTGAACGCGATGCCATCGTAGTCTCCTTCACGGGATTGCGAGGTGTGGACCACCCCTTGGAATTGGAGCTGGCTTCAGTGTGGCACGACCTGATTACGATAGCTTGACCGGCGTCAAGCTTCTGCAAGCCCGCGCCGGCCGGCGAGCTGGAGCGTTCCGAGCAGGCCGAGGCGGGGTTCCATGACCACATTCACAGGATAGTTGCCTGCAAGCCTGTTGTGCACCCCCTTGTCATGGAATGCCGCCATGAATCCGCCGGCCTGCATCGCCGGCAGGATCTTCGCCGCGATGCCGCCGGCGATGAAAACGCCGCCGCGCGCGTCGAACAGCAGGGCCAGGTCGCCGGCAAAGGCGCCATAGGCGGTGCAGAACATCGCCAGCACGCGCCCGCAGGTCGAGTCCGGCTCCGCCAGCCCGAGCGCCGCGATGGCCGCGGCCGGGTCGGGTGCGTCGAGCGGGTTGGGCGTGGCGGGCGGCGCGCCCTCGCGGCACAGGAAGCGGTAAATCTCGGCGATGCCCTTGCCGCACAGCACGCGTTCCGCCGTGACGCGGGGTTCGCGGGCGGCAAGCCAGCCGCGCAGCCGCGCCTGCCATTCGTCGACCGGCGCAAAGCCCATGTGGCCGCCTTCGCCCGCCAGAATGCGCCAGTGGTTCGCGGCGCGGCACAGTGCGGCCACGCCAAGCCCGGTGCCGGCACCAAGCACGACGCGCGAGGCGCCGGGGTCGACCGAGCCGGGCTGGAGCGGCACCAGTTCAAGCGCATCGGTATCGAGCACGCCGGCGGCGGCGGCGGCAAAATCGTTGACGAGCTGCACTTCGGCACGCGGGAAGCGGCGCTGCAGGTCGTGCGCGTCGATAATCCAGGGCAGGTAGGTTACTTGCACCTTGTGCCCGCGCACCGGCCCGGCGACGCCGATGCAGGTCGCCGCCACGACATCGGTGTGCCCGGCATCGCGTGCTTCGGCGAAGAAGCGATCGAGCGCCAGCCCGAAGCGCTCGAATTCGCGGCTGGCATAGCTGCGCTCGAACACCGGGCGTATGCGCCCCGCGTCGTCGAGTGCCGCAAGGGCAAGCAGGGTCTTGGTTCCACCGATGTCGCCGCCGAGCAGCAGGCCCATGTCACGTCACGGAGGGTTGCAGTTGGGCGGATAATGCCCAAAGCCGCCGCACAACGCCAGCCAGGCCGATGACAACCGCAATTGCCCCCGACACCGCCGAAATGCTGCCCGACTACGATGGGGGCAGCATCCTGAACCTGATCGCCTCGATCGGCCGCACCTGCGGCGGCCGGTTTCCCGACTACGCACCCTTATCTCTGGTGCCGGAGCATTCGTTCGCGCGTGCGCGGCGCCTGCTGCTGATTGTCATCGACGGCCTTGGCGACGCACTGCTGCGCGAGGCCGGGCAGGGCACGCGGCTGGCTGCGCATCGCGTCGGCGGCCTCACCTCGGTGTTTCCCTCCACCACCGCGGCGGCGGTGACCACGCTGATGAGCGGCCTGGCACCGGCCGCGCACGGCCTCACGGGCTGGCACATGCTGTTCGAGGAGGCGGGCGGCGTACTCGCGGTGCTGCCGCTGCGCCGCCGCGGGCCGCCGGTTGCGGATCGGCCCGTGCCCGACGTGCCCCCGCCCGGGCGCCTGTTCACCCATGCCGGCCTGTTCGCCGGGCTGGGGCGCGCGTCGCGCGTGCTCTCGCCGGCGGACATCGCCTTCTCGCCCTTCAACCTGTTCCACACGCGCGGCGCTTCCACGCAGGGCTACGCCGATCGCGAAGACATGTTCGCGCAACTCGCCGATGTGGCGGCGGACGTTGCGCGATCAAACGCGCCGGCCTTCACCTACGGCTACTACGACGGGCTCGACGCGCTGTCGCATCGCTACGGCGCCTATGGCGACATGGCCCGCGCCGAGCTGCTGGCGCTCGATGCCGCCTTCGGCCGCCTGCTCGACGCGCTCTCCGGCAGCGACACCACGGTGATCCTCACCGCCGACCACGGCTTCATCGACTCGCCCCCCGAACACTGGCTCGACCTGGCCGATTTTCCCGAACTCGGCGCGTTGCTCGAACAGCCGCTGTGCGGCGAGCCGCGCGTGGCGTATTGCTACGTCAGGCCGGGGCAGGGCGAGGCCTTCGAAGCCGCGGTCGCGCGCCAGATCGGACACGCGGCGCGCTGCGTGCGCAGCGCGGCGCTGATCGACGCCGGCTGGTTCGGCCCGGCGCCGATCCACCCGCGCCTGAAGACGCGCATCGGCACCCACACGCTGCTGCTGCGCGACGACTGGACGCTGCGCGACTGGCTGCCCGGCGAACGCCGCTACCGCCAGTACGGCGTACACGGGGGCATCTCAAAACGCGAGATGCAGGTGCCGCTGATCGTCGCGCGCGTCTAGGCAGGCCGGGAAGGCGCATGGATAGGACATCTCGGGCCGGCATGCGGTGGCGGGCGCACCCTTGTTGCCTCGTGGCGCGGCATGGCTGGGGAGTCAATAGCCATGCGCCGTTCGGGCCTGTCATGTGTCGGTGGATGCGCAAATCGACGGGGCTCGAGTTTTTCGTTCAGGGCGATTGCGGAGAACTTTTTATGTCTTGCGAATCAATCCGCGCCAAAGATTCGGGGTGCGTCCCCTATTACGTTAATCAATCCGCGCCAAAGATTCGGGGTGCGTCCCCTATTACGAGCGTCCCCTATTACGAGCTATTACGTGCAGACCGCATAAGGAGAGAAGCATGAAGAAACTCGAAGTGTTTGACCCCGCCATGTGCTGTTCCACGGGCGTCTGCGGCGTTGATGTTGACCCGGTGTTGGCCCAGTTCGCCGCCGATCTGAAATGGGTCGAAGAGCACAGCATCACCGTTGAGCGCCACAATCTCGGCCAGGAGCCGCAGGCGTTTACCGCTAATCCGGCCGTGGTCAAGGAAATGGAAGCTGGTATGGACCGCCTGCCTATCCTTGCCGTTGACGGCCACATCGTCTCCACCGGCATGTATCCGTCGCGTGCCCAATTGGCCCAGAAGCTGGGTATCGCGCTCACGACCGCTGAGAAGCCGCACATCAAGGCCGGTAGCTGCGGCTGCAAGCCCGGCACCTGCTGAGGGATACAAAATGGCTCTACCCGACACCCAGACCCGCTATCTGTTCTTTACCGGCAAAGGTGGGGTTGGTAAGACATCTCTCTCCTGCGCGACAGGCTTGGCGATGGCAGATGCCGGGAAGAAGGTGCTCATAGTCAGCACCGACCCAGCTTCTAACCTGGACGAGGTGTTGGGTGTGGGCTTAAGCCAGATCCCGACAGCTATTCCCGGCGCTTCTGGGCTGTTTGCATTAAATATTGACCCCGAGGCGGCGGCCCACGCTTATCGGGAGCGCATGGTGGCACCGTACCGTGGCATCCTGCCGCCGGCAGCCATCCAGAGCATGGAGGAGCAATTCTCTGGGGCTTGCACGGTGGAGATTGCAGCTTTCGACGAATTCTCCAAGCTGCTGGGCGACCCCAGGGCAACCGCCGACTTCGACCACGTCATCTTCGATACAGCGCCGACCGGTCACACGCTGCGTCTGCTGACCCTGCCTTCGGCTTGGAGCGAATTCATTTCCTCTTCGACGGGAGGTGCCTCCTGTCTCGGCCCGCTAGCTGGACTGGAGAAGCAGAAGGCTCTCTACGCCGCTACGGTCGAACGCCTCTCCAACGCCGAAGAAACGACCGTCATCCTGGTCAGCCGGCCGGAAGCGGCGTCGCTACGGGAGGCCAATCGGACTCGTGGCGAATTGGCCGAATTGGGCATCATTAACCTGATGCTCGCCATCAATGGCCGCTTCACCACTTACCGGCAGGACGACGCCATCGCCGAAGCAATGTCTCAGAGGGCCACCAAGGCACTGGTGGACATGCCTGAGGCGCTTGCAGAACTGCCCGGCACGACGATTCCTTTCCTCCCAAGGGGGACCGTCGGCCTGGAGGCATTGCGCCTCATGGCACATCCTGAGAGCGCTAATGTGCTAGCTGAACCAGTTGCGACAGAAACTGCCTTGCCGCCCGGCTTGGGTGGATTGGTCGAAGACATCGCCAGCACGGGCCACGGCGTCATCATGACCATGGGCAAGGGCGGCGTGGGCAAGACCACGGTGGCGGCGGCGATTGCTGTAGCGCTCGCTAAGCGGGGCCATAAGGTCATTCTCTCGACGACAGACCCGGCGTCCCACGTGGCGAATACGATTGAGGGCAATATCGCTGGTCTGACGGTCACCCGTATTGACCCAGCCCGAGAGGTCGCCCAGTACACCGAAGATGTCTTGGAGAAAGCCGGCAAGCAGTTGGATGCCGGTGGCCGTGCGATGCTGGAAGAAGACCTGCGTTCGCCCTGCACCGAAGAAATCGCGGTGTTCCGGGCCTTCGCTCGGACCGTCGATGAAGGTAAGGATGGCTTCGTGGTTCTGGATACGGCACCGACTGGTCATACGATCCTACTGCTCGATGCAGCGGAGGCTTACCACCGCGAAGTCATGCGCACGCAGGGCGACATGCCCGAGGCCGTCCGCGAACTACTGCCCCGATTGCGGGACAAGAAGTACACCCGCGTAATGCTTGTGACCTTGCCAGAGGCGACGCCAGTCCACGAGGCGGAACGGCTGCAAGGCGACCTGAACCGGGCCGGCATCACTCCGCACGCCTGGATCATCAATCAATCCCTCCTGGCGAGCGGCACGCATGACCCGCTTCTCTCGCAACGCGGTGCCTACGAAGCCCCGTTCATCCGCCGGGTGGCCGATGAGTTGTCGCAGCGGAGCGCCCTGATTCCCTGGCTGGCAGAGACGCCGGCCGGGGAGGCTGGTCTCTCCAAAGTCATCAGCGCTTGAACTTAAACGGCTAACGTAATAGAACGTAATAGGGTAGCGTAATAGGGGACAGACCACTAATATTTCTGCTACGCTTCCCGCATCGCCCTTCTTCGGGAGCCTGCCATGCCGCGGCGCGCACGCCTTGCCCTTGCCGGCGTTCCCTGGCACATCATCCAGCGCGGCAACAATCGCGCGGTCTGCTTCTTCGGCGAAGACGACTACCTGTTCTACCTGCATTACCTGAAGGAATTTGCCGCGGGGTTCGGCTGCGCCATTCACGCCTACGTGCTGATGACCAACCACGTCCATCTGCTGATCACGCCGCAACGCGAAGACAGCGCCGCGCTGATGATGAAGCATCTGGGACAGCGCTACGTCCAGTACATCAACCGCAGCTACCGGCGCAGCGGCACGCTCTGGGAAGGGCGCTTTCGCTCCTGCCTGACGCAGACCGAAGACTACGTGCTGGCCTGCTACCGCTACATCGAGCTGAACCCGGTGCGCGCGGCGATGGTGAGCAAACCGCAGGATTTCCGCTGGACCAGTTTCCACGCCAACGCGATGGGCAAGGCCAACCCCATGCTCACGCCACATGACCAGTATCGACGGCTCGGGCGAACCGACGCCGAGCGCCGGCAAGCGTACCGGGCACTGTTTCGCGCCCACCTCGACGAGGCGGTGGTCGAGGAAATCCGCAGTGCGACCAACGGCAACTACGCACTCGGCGACAAGCGCTTCCAGGCGCAGATCGAAGCGGCGCTGGGCCGGCGCGCCATTCGCGGCGTGGCGGGCCGGCCGCCGAAAGCGCCGCAGGGGGACGACCGCCAGCAGACGCTGCTGTGAGAAATCGTGGTCAGTCCCCGTTTTAGTGCGTTTTAGTGTCGTTTTAGTGCGCCTCGTTTTAGTGCGTTTTACCTTGCATCTTACCGGCCGCTTTTACCTTCCCGAGGCTTCCCATGTATTCATCCACCTTCATCTTTGCCAAGGGCGAGTGGGACGACGAGTTCTACCGGCTGGACGAACAGATTGCTGCCGCCGCTCGGGCAACGCCCGGGTATCTTTGCGAAGAGTCCTGGGAAAACGCCGAGACCGGCCTTGTCTCCAATGTCTATTACTGGGAGTCGCTTGAAGCGCTGCAAGCACTCATGCGTCATCCCACGCATCTGGAGGCCAAGGCAAAGCAGGCCCGCTGGCTGGATGGCTATCAGGTCGTGGTGTCCCAGGTGCTGCGCGTCTATGGCGACGCCAAGCTCGCCGGCAGGCTCCCGCTCACGAGCAAGACCTGAACGGCAGGAACTCGAGGGCCGCGCGCGAATGATTTCTTAGATCGCTGCAGCCGACAGGAAACAAGTGAGTCCTGATCATCTAGCCGGCCTCTCCGCTACCTCATGGAGGCGGGGAGGCCGGTCAGATGATCGTCAGGCTCGATTGATTTATTCGTTGGACACCCGATCCAAACGGGAAATCATTCCGAGCCTCGGCCCTTTCACCCCAATCCGCCTGCGCAGGCCAGCGGCAACGGTGCCCGCGAGGGCGCCGATGCCGTCCGCCGATGTCAGCCGCGCCGGGCCGCCTCGATGGCCGCAACGTCGATCTTCTGCATGGTCATCATGGCTTCGAAGGCGCGCCTGGCCTGATCGCCGCCTGCGGCCATCGCCTCGGTCAGCACGCGCGGGGTGATCTGCCAGGAAACACCCCAGCGGTCCTTGCACCAGCCGCAGGCGCTCTCGGCCCCGCCATTGCCGACGATGGCATTCCAGTAGCGGTCGGTCTCTGCCTGGTCGTCGGTCGCGATCTGGAACGAAAAGGCCTCGGTCTGCCGGAACGCCGGGCCGCCGTTGAGGCCGAGGCACGGAATGCCGGCGACGGTGAACTCGACGGTGAGGACGTCGCCGGCCTTGCCGGACGGGTAATCGGCGGGCGCCCGGCGGACGGCCGTCACGCGGCTGTCGGGGAAGGTTGCCGCGTAGAAGCGGGCGGCCTCTTCGGCGTCCGTGTCGAACCAGATGCAGATGGTGTTCTTGTGCATGGTCTCTCCTCGTGTATCGCAACTTTGGGGTTATGCCCTGCGCGGGGCATTGCCGCACCGCCTGCTTGATGCCGGGATACGGCGGTGCGCGGGGTCGAATCGTTTCCCGGTTGGACAACGGGGCCAAACGGGAAAACAATTCCACCCTCGATCCTTTTACCACTGCCTTCGACCACTTCGGCACCCGAAGCCGCCACGAGGCCATGCGCGCTCGAGCGCGATGATCGACGGAATGCGCGGCGCGCGACGCGGCCCGAGGCCGCGCAGGGCGCTGGCGGGCGAACGGCGTCGGCTGCATGCAAAGGGGTACCGAGGTCGTGAGGGTGGCGGAATCGGCTGCCGGATGGCGGGCGCCACGCCGGTGATTCCTGCTTCTTTTTCCCGCTTGCGGACCAGGAGACGCTGAAATGGCGATCACGAACACGCAGTCCGGAACCCGGGTCGACGAGGTTGCGGACGGGATCTACCGCATCAGCACGCCGGTGAGCATTCCGGGGGGCGGCTTTTCGTTCAACCAATACCTCATCGTCGACGACGCGCCGCTGATCTTCCACACGGGGCCTCGCCGGATGTTTCCGCTCGTGCGCGAGGCGGTGGCGAGTGTCATTGCGCCGGATCGCCTGCGTCACATCGCGTTTTCGCACGTCGAAGCCGACGAGTGCGGCTCGCTCAACGAATGGCTTGCAGCGGCCCCGCAGTCCGCGCCGTTGTGCGGCAGCGTCGCCGCGATGGTGTCCATCGGGGACCTTGCCGATCGGCCACCTCGCGCACTCGCTGACGGCGAGGCCTTGTCGCTCGGCAGACATACGGTCCGCTGGTATGACGCGCCCCACCTGCCGCACGCGTGGGAATGCGGCTTCCTGGCAGAAGAGCGGACCGGAACGCTCTTCTGCGGCGACCTGTTCACGCAGGGCGGTGCCGACAATCCGCCGGTGACCGAGTCGGACATCCTCGGACCGAGCGAGACGTTCCGTCGCCAGATGGACTATTTCTCCCACACCCGGCATGCGCGGTCGATGATCGAGCGGCTCGCCTCGACCGCCCCGACGACGCTCGCCTGCATGCACGGCAGCGCATGGCGCGGCGACGGTGCGTCGCTCCTGCGCGCGCTCGCCGATGCGCTGTGCGATTGACTGCCGGCCACCGTGCCTGCCACGCCCGACGCGTTGCGTCGCTGCGTGAAGGAGCCTGTTGGCGGACACCGCCTTTCCCGCTCCCCAAGATCAATCGAAGGGTTCGGGCGCGACTCGATTTCAGCCGGAGCACGGCGCTGCCGGTCGGGGCGGTTCGGGTTTGCGGCAGCCCGGCATGGCGCATGAACTGGCGCTTTCGGGCAGGGTGTGCTGAAAATCGGCGCCAGGGGCGGCTTGCAGGCCGGGGGGGCTGAAACGCGCCATTCCATGCGCGTTGCAGACTCAGGGTCAGGAACGGGGGGTACGATGGCTGAAAAGGACGGGACGCCGCGTGGCGCCGGGCGCAAGCGCGCGGCGCGCCCGGCTGATGCCGCGGCGTCGGCGAAGCCGCTGGCCCGGCGCATCCGCGAGGCGCCGCCGGGTTCGCCGCTGGTGTGGCGCATCCGGCTGGCTGCGCTCGGACTGCTGATCCTGGTGCTGGCGCTGATCTTTGCGGTGCCGCAACGGCCCGAGGCGGCGCGGGCGCCGGACCACCCGGACGAGGCCTTCGTCGACCGTGCCGGGCTGGTGTCGAAGCAGTACGCGTGGGAGACGGGCGGCGTGCTGCTGCGCGACTCGCGTTTCCAGATGGTGGTGTACGTCGATGCGGCGCCGCCAGACGGCGGGCTTTCGGGCTGGACCAGCGGGCGGGCGTCGGCGTGGCGAATCGGCGCGCAGGAGGACAACGGCATCGCGCTGTTCGTGTTCCGCGATGCGCGCATTGCCCGCGCCGAGGTGGGCTACGGGCTGGAGGACCGCCTGCCCGATGCGCTGGTGCGCCGCCTGCTGGAAGACCGCCTGGCGCCGCGCTTCGCGGCCGGCGATTTCGAAGGCGGCTTCGATGCCTTCATCAAGGGCGTCGGCGAGGCGCTCGGCGGCGACGAGGCGATGCACAAGCTGTGGCAGGAACTCGGCAGCAAGCCGCGCAAAAGCACCACGGCCATGCTGCTCGACACCTATTCGGAAGGCATCGAGCGCGCGCCGCGCATGGTCGCGGCGACCTGGCGCACCTACATCGAGGGCGGGGCGACCGAGCGGATTTTCGTGCTGATCTGCGTCGGGATCTTCCTCGCCATCCTGGCGGCGACGGTGGCGGTTGCGGTCGTCACCGTCAGCATCGCCGTGAAGCTCGCCCGGGGGCGGCCGGATGCGGCCGCTGCGCTGTCCGGTGCGGATGCCTTCGGCGGGTCGCCGCGGGCGCGCCTGGCAGCCGGCGCGTTCGGGCTGGTGTTCGGCACCCTCACCGTCGCGCTGTTCTCGATGATCCTGCTGTTCGCGCTGTCGCTGATCGGCGAGCAGATGCACCGCAAGGGCGATTTCAGCGGCGCAGGGGCGCAGGTGGTGTGGGCGGCGCCACGCTAGGGTCTGTGCACGGCGCATGACGGGTACAATCCGCAACCTTCTGAATCCATCCGGGAATACGGGCAATGGCAAGCTGCAAGTACGCGCTGAAGAGCAATCCCTCGAAGACGGTCGATGCCAAGTACCTCGGCTACTGGTCGGTCAAGTGGTCCTCGGACCAGGCTTCGGCCGCAATGCAGGCGCTCCAGCAGCCGCCGCTCGGCGAATTTCCGATCATCCGCGAGGCGGTACGCCAGCCGTTCCACCTCGGTCTGGTGCTGATGGCGTTGAACGGCGCGGTTTACTGGGCGCTGGGCGCCGGGGTGCCGGCGCTCGGCCAGCGCATCGATCAGGCTTCGTATGCCGCAACCATGGCGGACCTGCGGCAGGGGCGCGACGACTGTCTGACCGACCTCGTGACGCCGGCGGGTGGCGCGCTGCCGGCGGAGACGCGCCAGCAGATCGTGGCGCTGTTCGAGCGCTTCTACGAAGACGTGCTGCGCGACCTTTCCGAACCGGCGCCGGTCGATGCCGCGGCGGACCGCGTCAGCCGCACCGCGGCGAGCGTCGCCACCATCCTGCAGGCCAACTTCAAGGTGGATTTTCCGCACGAGCAGCAGCTCGCGCTGGGCCGCTTCGTCGACCAGGCGGTCGACCGGCTGGCCGGGCATTTGCAGCAGGAACTCGAGGTGAAGGCTCAGGCGACCTAGCCGGCGCCGTTCAGCGCGCGTCGAGCAGCATTCCGGCCACGGCCTCGGTCGGGGCGCGCTCGAGCCGGCTGGCGTCGAACCACGCAAAACGCGGGTCGGGGCCGCCGATGGCCGCTGCGGCGGCGGTGCGGTCAGTTGCCGCGTCGAACAGCAGCACCACGCGCAGCAGGTGCGCGGCGCGCGCGAGCACCGCCAGTTCGTGCAGGCAGCCGAGGTTGCCGGCGGCGAGGCCGCGCAGGTCCATCAGCACCACGTCGGCGCGCACCACCAGCGCATCGAGCGCGAGCTTCCACGTCGTGTCGAGGCAGTAGAAGTCGGTGACGCGAAAGCGCCCGTCGGGGTCGGGCTGGTTGTCGATCGCGGCGAGCTGGCGCAAGAGGTCGTCCGGGTTGCGGATGAAGCGTTCCTCGAGCCGGCCGTTGAGGAAGGCGAACAGCTCGTCCGGGTCGAGCGTCTGCAGCGCGAGGTCGGTGCCGGCGATCAGGCTCACCGTGCCGCTGCTGCGCCAGCGCCGGATCACCGAATCGAACAGCGCCTGCACCTCGGCATCGCGGCGGAATACGCGCAGCACCAGCAGGTTGGGTGGGTCGGGCGGCGGCGCCAGCCAGCGCCGGCCCAGCATCACGCCGAGCGGCAGCCACAGCCAGCACAGGATGACGAGCAGCGAGCGTGCGCCGATGCTGTGGCTCGCCGCCAGCGCGTCGAGCAGCAGCGCCACCAGCCACAGGCTGCCCATCAGGTAGAGCGGCTCGGAGAACAGGTGCCGCGCGTAGGCGTGCGCAATGGCCCGGGCGACCCGCCAGGCGGGCCAGGCGAGGATTGCCCAGGGCGCCAGCACGAAGAAGCCCATCACCGGCACGGCGCCGAGAACGCGGACCGATTCCATGATCGGCGTCGTCGCGACCCCGCGGTTGACCATTGCGTCGAGCAGGTCGGTGCCGATGATCGAGGCGCCGCCGAGCAGGATGAAGAGCGGCAGCAGATACGGGCCGGTGGCGCGTGCCGGGCCGCTGGCCGCGAGTCCGAACACGATCAGCGTCGGCAGCGTGGCGAGCAGCACGAAGTAGACGAGGGCGAGCGGCGACTGCTGCCCGTCCGAACGCAGCAGGATCAGCAGCAGCGCGACGACCATGTAGGCCAGGCTGCCGAGCGCGACGCGCCCCCAGCCCCAGCGCCACAGCAGCCCGAGCGCCGGCACGACGATCCAGGCGCGCATCAGACCCCACAGCGCAAGCTTGATCGGGCCGTAGGCGGTGTCGTTCCAGACGAATTCGAGTTCCCACCACGCCTGGGTGAGGCCGATGGCGAGCGAGAGGGCGACGATCAGCAGCGCGGTGCGCCGGCGCGCGGCGCGGTTCTGCGCGCGGCTGGCGGGGCGTGCGGCGCGCAGCGGGCGCAGGCCGGCGGAAAGCGGCGCGATCGTCTGTGCCGGCGCAGACATCAGCAGCAGCACGCGGCGGCGATAGGTCGCGGCGATCATGCGGCCGACCACCGCGCTCGCGATCACGGCGACGATGACCACGAAGAAGACCTTGCCGTCCCACATGAGGTGTCCCTCCCATCCAGATTGAATGACAGTACGCAGGACGCGGATTTGCAAGGTGAATTGCAGGTGCGGCGGGCGGCGCCGCAATGCGCGGCAGCCCCGCCGCCAGGGTGGCCTGAAAGGCAGGCGGGGCGGGCATTCTGGAGCATGCAGGCTGGAGCGTGAGCAGCCATGCGGTCTGCAGACTGGCATGGCCCGGGCCGCTTGATCCATGCGCCCCGCGGAGCAGTGGCACAATGCGGGCCGCGGCCCGGGGAACTTGTGCCCCGCCGGCCGACTCTGCCAGACCATGAAATCGATCCGACTCTCCTGGCGCCTGCTGCTGCGCGATTTGCGCGCCGGCGAGCTGCACATCCTCGGCTTCGCGCTCGTCATCGCCGTGGCCAGCCTGACTTCGGTGGGCTTCTTCGCCGACCGGCTGTCGCAGGCGCTGACACGCGAGGCCAACCAACTGCTCGGCGGCGACCTGCTGCTGACGGCGGACCACGCGTGGGATGCGCGCTATGCCGAACGCGCGCGCGCGCTCGGCCTGCAGGTCATCACCACCACCAGCTTCACCAGCATGGCGAGCACCGGCGATGTGGCGCAGCTGGCCGGCATCAAGGCGGTCGAACCCGGCTACCCGCTGCGCGGGCAGGTGCGCGTGGCGCCCGGCCTGAACCAGCCGGACGCAGTGGCGAGCGGCATTCCGGCGCCGGGCGAGGCGTGGCTCGACGAGCGGCTGAGCTCGGCGCTGCAGGTGAAGGCGGGCGATTTCGTCGGCCTCGGCGAGATGCGGCTGCGCGTGGCCGGCGTCATCACCTATGAGAGCGACCGCGGCGCGAATTTCTTCTCCATCGTGCCGCGGCTGATGCTTAACGCCGCCGACCTGCCGGCGACGCGGCTGATCCAGAACGGCTCGCGCATCTCGTACAAGCTGCAGTTTGCCGGCGAACCGAGGCAGATCGCGGAATTCCGCAAATGGGCCGAGCCGCGGCTCGCGCGCGGTGAATCGCTCGAGGACATCAACAACGCGCGGCCCGAGGTGCGTTCGGCGCTCGACCGCGCGCAGAAGTTCCTGCGCCTCGCCGCGCTGCTGGCGGTTGTGCTGGCGGCGGTGGCGATTGGCCTCTCGGCGCGGCGCTTCATGCAGCGCCATCTCGACGGCTGCGCGGTGATGCGCTGCCTGGGCGCGTCGCGTGGCGACGTGCTGCGGCTCTACGTCGGTGAATTCCTGATGCTCGGGCTGGCCGCCGCGGCGCTCGGTTGCGTGATCGGCTACGGGGTGCAGATCGGGCTGGCGAGCGTGCTCGCGGCGCTGATCGGTGCGCAGCTGCCCTTGCCGGGCCCGCTGCCGGTGGCGCACGGCTTCGCGGTGGGGCTGGCGCTGCTTGGCGGCTTCGTGTTGCCGCAACTGCTGCGCCTCGGGCGCGTATCCACGCTGCGCGTGCTGCGCCGCGAGTGGAGCGGGGCGGAAGGGCTGACGATTGCCGGTTATGCGGGAGGCATCGGCGTGCTGGCAGCGTTGATGTTCTGGATCGCCGGCGAGGCGAAGCTCGGCTTGGCGGTGGTTGGCGGCTTTGCCGTCGCACTCGGTGTGTTCGCCGCGGCGGCGCGGGTGGCGATCGGCGCCGCCGGGCGGGTGCGCGCAGCGTCGGGCGCGGGCTGGCGCTACGGGCTGGCGTCGATGCGCCGCCGGCTCGGCGCCTCGCTGATCCAGAGCGTGGGCCTCGCCGTCGGACTGACCGCGCTGCTGCTGCTCACGCTGACGCGCAACGACCTGCTCGGCGAGTGGCGCCGCGCCATGCCGGCGGACGCGCCGAACCGCTTCATCATCAACATCCAGCCGGAACAGGTGGCGCCGGTGGCCGAGTTCTTTGTCGCGAACGGACTGCCGCGGCCGGCCCAGTCGCCGATGATTCGCGGCCGGCTGACCGCGATCAACGGCAAGCCGGTGTCGCCCGACGATTACGACGAGGATCGGCCGAAGCGGCTGGTGGAGCGCGAGTTCAACCTCTCGTATGCAGACGTGCTGCCGCCGCGCAACCAGGTGATTGCGGGGGCCTGGCACGGCGCTGATCGTGCGCCCCAGTTTTCGGTCGAGGACGGGCTGGCGAAGGCGCTGCGCATCGCGCTCGGCGACACGCTCACGTTCACCGTCGCCGGCACGCCGATCGAGGCCAAGGTGAGCAGCCTGCGCAAGCTCGACTGGGATTCGATGCGCGTCAATTTCTTCGTCATCACGCCCGAGGGCGTGCTGGAAGGCTACCCGGCGAGCTTCATCACCGCCTTCCACCTGCCCGACGAGCGGGCCGATTTCACCAATCGTCTGGTGGCGGCGTTCCCGAATCTCACGGTGATCGACATGAGCGCGATCATGCGCCAGTTCCAGGGCGTGATGGACCAGCTCTCGGCAGCGGTGCAGTTCGTATTCGGTTTTGCGCTGCTGGCCGGCGTGGTGGTGATGTTCGCCGCGCTGGAATCGACCCACGCCGAGCGCGGCTTCGAGATGGCGATTTTGCGCACGCTGGGCGCGCGTGACCGGCAGTTGCGCGCCGCGCTGCTGGTGGAGTTCGCCGCGCTGGGCGCGGTCGCCGGCCTGCTGGCGGGCGTGGCGGCGAGCGCCATCGGTTGGGCACTGGCGCGCTTCGTGTTCTCGCTCGACTACCTGCCGAGCGTGCTGCCGGTCTTGTTCGCGGTGCCGCTGGGCATTGCCGGCGTGACGCTCGCCGGCTGGCTGGGTACGCGCGGTCTGCTGCGCCAGCCGGCGCTGACCAGCATTCGCGCGCTCGCCTGACATCGCGGCGCGGAGGTGCAGGCCCGGCGCGGCGTATAATCGGCGCCCCGCTTGTATGGTGATCCGCGCCCGGTTGGGCGCACTCGACCCGTTTCTTCACAGGCTCATGTCCCCCCTCAACTGGATCGTTGCCGCCAGCCTGGCCGGCGGTGTGCTGTCGGTGTGTGCCGCGGCGGCGTTCACGCTTTCGCTGCGCGCGCATTGGGTGCCGCACCTGGTCAGCTACGCGATCGGTGCGCTGCTGGGCGCAGCCTTCCTCGAGGTGCTGCCGCATACCCTGAGTCGCGCCGGCGATTCGGAGCACGGCACCGGTCTCGTGCTGGCGGGCATCCTGCTGTTCTTCGTGCTCGAAAAGCTCGTACTGTGGCGCCATTGCCACGAGGACCACTGCGAGGGCCACGACCAGATTCCCGGGCATGACCACCACGGCCACGACCACGGCGACCACGGGCGCAGCGGCACGTTGATCATGATTGGCGATACCTTCCACAATTTCGTGGATGGCGTGCTGATTGCGGCGGCCTTCATGGAGAGCATTCCGCTTGGCATGGTGACCGCGCTGGCGATGATCGCGCACGAGATTCCGCAGGAGGTCGGCGACTTCGTGATCCTGCTGCACTCGGGTTATTCGCGGGCGAAGGCCTTTGTGTTCAACATCCTGTCGAGCCTGGCGACCCTGGTCGGCGGGCTGTTGGCCTACGTTGCGCTGCCCCTGGTGGATGGCGCGGTGCCGGTGCTGCTGGCGCTGGCTTGCGCGAGCATGATCTACGTCGCGGTCGCGGACCTGATTCCGGGCCTGCACAAGCGGCGCGAGCTGCGCGCGACGGTGCAGCAGGTGGTGCTAATCGGCCTCGGCATCCTTTCCATCTCTGCCGCCCACCGCCTGGTCGACGCCCTCGGCATCCTCCCTTAGCCGCCGGCGGCGGATCGGGGTGCCGACCAGCCAGAGCAGCAGGGCGAGCGGCAGCAGGCCGTAGAACACGAATGTCAGCACGCCGGTCACGGCGCTCGTTTCGGACATCGCCATCAACAGCACGACGTAGATCCAGGCAATTGCAACGATGTACATGCGCGTTGAAGAAAGCCCCGTGCGGGCCGTTGACAGCAAAAATGCTGCGGTGCAAAATCGCGGGAACTTGGCACCCGTGTGTGCGGGATCCGCTTGGCTGATTCCGGCTACGCAGCGGGGAGCCCAGGCCACATAATCGCAGTTAAAGGCCGCGCAGACCAGAGCGCCGGCGACAACAGAGGGGAGTTCGATGTCCGGGACCACGGAGCAGCAGACCGCGGCGATGCAGGAGATGCTGAAAAGAGGGCAGGCCTTCGCCAACCAGTTCTTCGAATTTCTCGGCAAGCAGGGCGGCATGCTGCAGTCGGTGCCGGTTCCGCCGGCCTTTCCCCAGCCGGAGGCGCAGAAGTTCGCGCAGTTGCAGCAGCAGTTCGTCGAGCGCCACACCCAGTTGTGGTCCGCGATCATGCAGCACAAGGAGCAAGGGCCGGCCCCGGCCGTGGCGAAGCCCGAACCGGGCGACCGCCGTTTCAATGCGCCGGAATGGTCGGAAAGCAGCTATTTCGATTTCCTGCGCCAGTCCTACCTGATCAATGCGCAGTTCCTCAGCCAGATGGCGGCGGAACTGCCGATTCCCGACGAGCGTGCCAAGTCACGCGTGCAGTTCCTGACGCGCCAGTACATCGATGCCATGGCGCCATCCAATTTTGCGGCGACCAATCCGGAGTTCGTCAAGGCGGCGCTGGAATCGAACGGCGCGAGCATCACCCAGGGCATACGCAATCTGCTGGGCGATCTCGAAAAGGGTCGTATCTCGATGACCGACGATACCGCCTTCGAGATCGGCCGCAACATCGCGGTGACCGAGGGATCGGTGATCTACGAAAACCCGCTGATGCAGTTGATCCAGTATGCGCCGCTGACCGGCAAGGTGGCGAAGCGTCCGCTGCTGCTGGTACCGCCCTGCATCAACAAGTTTTACATCATGGATCTGCAGCCGGAGTCTTCGCTGGTGCGGTTCATGGTCGAGCAGGGCAATACGGTGTTCCTCATTTCATGGAAGAACGCCAAAGCGCCGGAGTCCGGCTACGGCTGGGACGACTACCTCGAACTCGGCCCGATCACTGCGCTGAACGTGGTGCGCGAGGTGACCGGCGAGGCGAAGCCGAACGCGCTCGGATTCTGCGTCGGCGGGACGATCCTGTCGTCTGCGCTGGCGGTGCTGCGCGCCCGCGGCGAGGATCCGGTGGCGAGCCTGACGCTGATGACGACGTTGCTGGATTTCGCCGATGCCGGCGAGCTCGGCTGCCTGGTGGACGAGGCCTCGGTCGCGACACGCGAGGCCACCATCGGCAAGGGCGGGCTGCTCAGCGGCCGCGAACTGGCGCAGGTGTTCTCCAGCCTGCGTGCCAATGACCTGATCTGGCAATACGTGGTCGGCAACTACCTCAAGGGCAAGAAGCCCGATGCGTTCGACCTGCTGTACTGGAACGCGGACAGCACCAATCTGCCGGGCCCGTTCCTCGCGTACTATTTGCGGCACATGTACTTGCAGAATGAATTGCGCCTCCCAGGGAAGCTGGAAATGCTCGGTGCCAAGGTTGATCTGGGCAAGGTTGACGTGCCGGCTTACCTGCTCGCGACACGCGAGGACCACATCGTGCCGTGGAAGTCGGCCTATCTGGTGCGCCAGTTGCTGGGCGGCGAATCGACGTTCGTGCTCGGCGCGTCGGGGCATATTGCCGGCGCGATCAACCCGGCCTCGAGAAACAAGCGCAGCTTCTGGACCGGCGACAGCGCGGCCAAGAATGGCGACGAGTGGCTGGAAACCGCTGCGGAGCAAAAAGGAAGCTGGTGGCTGCACTGGGCGAAGTGGCTGAGCCGCTTCGCGGATGGGGAGGTGCCGGCGCGCTCGCAGCTCGGCAATGCGCAGTATCGGCCGCTCGAAGCGGCACCGGGGCGTTACGTCAAGGAGAAGGTCTGACGGGAATTTCTGCGTGACGGCCCAAGGGGATGGCCGTTGAGGGACGCAGTCGCAATCCCCCAACAAGAAGGTGAGGAGACCAAGAATGGCAAGAGTGGCATTGGTAACGGGCGGCATGGGCGGCCTCGGCGAAGCGATCTGCATCAAGCTCGCCGCGCTGGGCTACAAGGTCGTGACGACGTATTCGCCGGGCAACAAGAACGCCGGCGATTGGCTGCAGACGATGAACAACATGGGATACGGCTTCAAGGCGTATCCCGCGGATGTGTCGGATTTCGACTCGTGCAAGGAGTGCGTCGCGAAGGTGGTGGCGGAAGTGGGGCCGGTGGACGTTCTCGTGAACAACGCGGGCATCACGCGCGACATGACCTTCAAGAAGATGACCAAGGCGGACTGGGACGCGGTGATCAAGACCAACCTCGACTCCTGCTTCAACATGACCAAGCAGGTGATGGACGGCATGGTGGAGCGCAAGTGGGGCCGCGTGATCAACGTTTCTTCGGTCAACGGGCAGAAGGGTGCGTTCGGACAGACCAACTACTCGGCGGCCAAGGCAGGCATGCACGGCTTCACCAAGGCGCTTGCGCTGGAAGTGGCCCGCAGTGGCGTGACGGTGAACACGATTTCGCCGGGGTACATCGGCACCAAGATGGTGATGGCGATTCCGCAGGAGATTCTCGACTCGAAGATCCTGCCGCAGATTCCCGTCACCCGTCTCGGCAAGCCGGAGGAAATTGCAGGACTCGTGGCCTACCTGTCTTCGGACGAGGCTGCATTTGTGACGGGCGCCAACATCTCGATCAACGGCGGCCAGCACATGTTCTAAGGGGCTCGCGCCCTGCGGATGCGCGTCGCGAGGCGCGCATCCGCACCCGCTTCAACCGCAAGGGGATCGGACGGGGCTGCGAGCGGGGGTAAGTTGTTAGCGTTCAATAAGGGAAGAAAGATGTCTAAGCGCGTGGCACTGGTGACCGGCGGAATGGGTGGTCTTGGAACGGCAATCTGCAAGTCGCTGGCGAAAGAGGGTTTTGTCGTCGTGGCGAACTGCCTGCCGGGTTTTCCGCAGAAGGATGAATGGCTGGCCAGGACCAAGGCCGAAGGTTTCGATTTTCACGCCGGTGAAGCCGACGTTGCCGACTACGATTCCTGCGCCGCGATGGTCAAGAAGATCGAAGCCGAACTCGGCCCGGTCGACGTGCTGGTGAACAACGCCGGCATCACGCGCGACGGCATGTTCCGCAAGATGGACCGCTCCCAGTGGGATGCGGTGATGTCGACCAACCTCGACAGCGTGTTCAACGTCACGCATCAGGTGCTGGCCGGCATGGCCGAGCGCGGCTGGGGCCGCGTGATCAACGTCTCCTCGGTCAATGGCGTCAAGGGCCAGTTCGGCCAGGCGAACTACTCTGCCGCAAAGGCCGGCATTCTCGGCTTCACCAAGGCGATCGCCCAGGAAGTCGCGAAGAAGGGCGTCACCGTCAACGCCATCTGCCCGGGCTACATCGGTACCGAGATGGTCATGGCGATCAAGGAGGAAGTGCGCGAGCAGATCGTCGCCCAGGTTCCGATGGCGCGCCTCGGCAAACCGGAGGAAATCGGCCATCTGTGCGCCTACCTCGCTTCCGATCTCGCCGGGTACATGACCGGCGCGACGCTGAACATCAACGGTGGACTGCACATGTGCTGAGCGCTGGATTGGCTTCCGCAAGGGAAACCCCTGACGAGTTCAGGGGTTTTTTTCTTGTATACTGTCCGGTAAGAGTCGAAGTCCATGCCGATTCCCGCCAACGGCACGAAAGAAGACTCATCCAGAGGGCGGACAGCCCGTTCGGGGGGAGGTTACGACAATGTCGAGTGCAGCGACCAGGAAGGAAAGTATGGCAGAGCAAAGCAAGTCCGATAACGTGCGGTTGATCAAGAAATATCCCAACCGGCGCCTGTACGACACGAAAACCAGCTCCTATATCACGCTGGCCGATGTCAAGGAACTCGTCCTTAAGACGGAAGACTTCCAGGTCGTCGATGCCAAGAGCGGCGAGGATCTGACGCGGTCGATCCTGCTGCAGATCATCCTCGACGAAGAAACCGGCGGCATGCCGATGTTCACCAGCGACCTGCTGTCGCAGATGATCCGCTTCTACGGCAATGCGATGCAGGGGATGATGGGAAAGTACCTGGAGAACAACATCACTGCCTTCACCGACATGCAGTCCAAGCTGCAGGATCAGGTGCGCAACATGTACGGCGACAACAACGGCATGAGCAAGGATCTGTGGACGCAGTTCCTGAATTTCCAGGGGCCGGCCATGCAAAGCATGATGGGCGCCTACATGGAGCAGTCCAAGAAGATGTTCATGCAGATGCAGGACCAGATCGAGAACCAGACGCGCACGCTGTTTTCGGGATTCCAGTTCCCCAACTTTCCGGGCCAGCCTGTCGCCAAGCCCGACGACAAGAAGGTCGAGCAGTAAGATGCGGGCGGCCACGATGGCCGCCTGTCCCGACCTGCCGAATCAAGTATGGCAAGACCCAAACCCGCCCCGCGGGTCGGATTCGTTTCCCTCGGCTGTCCCAAGGCACTCGTCGATTCCGAGAACATCCTGACCCGGCTGCGCGCCGAAGGTTACGAGATTGCGCCGTCCTATGACGGCGCTGATCTCGTCGTCGTCAACACCTGCGGCTTCATCGATGCAGCGGTCGAGGAATCGCTCGACGCCATAGGCGAAGCTCTCGCGGAAAACGGCAAGGTGGTCGTTACCGGCTGCCTTGGCGCCAAGGGCAATGTGGTGCGCGACGTGCATCCTTCGGTGCTCGCCGTGACAGGACCGCATGCGACCGAGGAGGTGATGGACGTCGTCCATGCGCACCTGCCGCGGCCGCACGACCCGTTCACGGACCTCGTTCCCCCGCAGGGCATCAAGCTGACGCCGCAGCATTACGCCTATCTCAAGATTTCCGAAGGCTGCAATCATCGCTGCAGCTTCTGCATCATCCCGTCGCTGCGTGGCGACCTGGCGTCGCGGCCGATCGGCGACGTGATGCGCGAGGCGGAGAGCCTCGTCGATGCCGGCGTGCGCGAATTGCTGGTGATTTCGCAGGACACCAGCGCCTACGGCGTGGACATCAAGTACCGCACCGGTTTCTGGGAAGGCCGTCCGCTCAAGACGCGCCTGACAGAACTGGCAACTGCGCTCGGCGAGCTCGACGTCTGGGTGCGGCTGCATTACGTTTATCCCTACCCACACGTCGATGAGCTGATTCCGCTCATGGCCGAGGGCAAGATCCTGCCTTATCTCGACGTGCCGTTCCAGCATGCGAATCCGCGCATCCTGAAGCTGATGAAGCGGCCGGCGAGCGCCGAGAACAACCTCGCCCGCATCAAGGCGTGGCGAGAGATTTGTCCGGACCTCACCATCCGCAGTACCTTCATTGCCGGTTTTCCGGGCGAAACCGAGCAGGAATTCGAGGAGCTGCTGCAGTTTCTCGAGGAAGCGCAACTCGATCGCGTGGGCTGTTTCGCCTACTCGCCGGTCGAAGGGGCGACGGCCAACGAACTGCCCGGTGCGCTCCCCGAAGAGGTGCGCGAGGAGCGCAAGGCACGCCTGATGGAAGTCCAGGAGGACATTTCGACACAGCGGCTCGAACGCAAGATCGGCCGCGAGATCACCGTCCTGATCGACGACATCGACGAGGAGGGTGCCTTGGCGCGCTCGGAGGGCGATGCGCCCGAAATCGACGGGCTGGTGATGATTCCCGAAGCCGAGGGGCTCGAGATCGGCGGCTTCTACCGCGTCCGTGTTACCGACTGCGATGTTCACGACCTCTATGCCGAGGTGATCGAGGAATGACGGCCCGTCGGCGCCTCGCGCCCGCGGCAGACTGAGCTGCTGCGTGTCGAACAGGCCGCGCATCGGCATTGCGCTGGGCAGCGGCTCGGCGCGCGGATGGGCGCACATCGGCGTTCTGCGCGCGCTGGCGGCCGAAGGCGTTGTTCCCGACCTGATTTGCGGCTGTTCGATCGGCAGCTTCGTCGGCGCCGCTTACGCAGACGGCGATCTCGATGCGCTCGAATCCTGGGTGACCGGCCTTACGCCGCAGGACGTTCTCGGATTGCTCGACGTGCGCCTGCGCAGCGGGCTGATCAAGGGCGACCGGCTGATGCGCTTCTTCTCCGAGCGTTTTGTCGGCCAGGACTTCGCCAGTCTCGCCATTCCTTTCGCCTGCGTGGCCACCGACCTTCAGACCGGGCGCGAGGTCTGGCTCGACAAGGGCAGCGTTGCCGACGCCGTGCGTGCCTCGATCGCGTTACCGGGATTGTTTGCGCCAGTACGGCGCGAGCGCAGGCTGCTGGTCGATGGCGGACTGGTCAATCCGGTGCCGGTTTCGTTGGCGCGCGCGATGGGAGCCGATGTCGTGATCGCGGTCGATCTCGGGTCGGACGTGGTCGGCCGCGCATGGCGCACGCCGGAAGCGCCCGCCGCCAACCAGAACGGAGGCAGTCGTGCGTCGTTGCGTTCGCTGTTCGGGTTCGGCGAGAACGGCCGCGCGGAGGGTGATGCAGACGATCTGCCTTCGATGGTCACCGTCCTCAGCAGCGCGATCCAGATCATGCAGGTGCGCATCGCGCGCAGCCGTCTGGCAGGCGAGCCGGCGGATGTGGTCATTGCGCCGCGCGTCGCGGGTCTCGGCCTGATGGACTACCACCGCGGTGCGGAAGCGATCACGGAAGGGCAGGACGCGGTAGCGCGCGTCCTGCCCGCGCTGCGCCACGTGCTGGAGATCTGATTGGTCGGGGGATGCGCCATGGAACGGAGCGCCTTTCTGGTACAACTGCGCGCATGCTTGGGCGATGCTGCGCTGATCGTCCGTCCGGAGGACATGGCGCCGCATCTGGTCGACTGGCGCGGGCGCTACCGGGGCAATGCAATCGCGGTGGTCCGTCCTTCCGATACGGCGGGCGTTGCGCGCGTCGTAGAGCTGTGTGCGCGCAATGCAGTCCCGATCGTCCCGCAGGGCGGCAATACCGGTCTGGTTGGCGGCGGAACGCCCCTAGTTGAAGGGTGCGAGATCGTACTCGGCCTTTCGCGCATGAACCGCATACGCGATATCGATGCGGCAAATTCGACGCTCACGGCTGAAGCGGGCTGTCTGCTGCAACAGGTGCAGGCGGCGGCCGAGGTGGTCGACCGGATGTTTCCGCTGTCACTTGCCGCGCAGGGTAGTTGCGAGATAGGGGGAAACCTGTCGACCAATGCCGGTGGCGTGCACGTCCTGCGCTACGGAAACATGCGCGATCAGGTGCTCGGGCTGGAAGTGGTGCTTCCGGACGGCCGCATCTGGCACGGCTTGCGGGGCTTGCGCAAGGACAACACCGGCTATGACCTCAAGCAGCTGTTCATTGGCGCGGAAGGCACACTGGGCATCATCACTGCGGCGGTCCTGAAGCTGCAACCGCGGCCGAAAGTCAGTCATGTGTGCTGGCTTGCGCTCGACAGCGCATCGCATGCCATCGAACTCCTGTCCCGGCTGCGGAGCCGCTTCGGCGATCGGATCAGCGCGTTCGAGATCGTGGCCGACTCGGCGCTCTCGCTGGTGCTGAAGCACATGCCGGGCGCGCGCGACCCGCTTTCGACTGCGGCGCCCTGGTATGCACTGGTCGAGTTTTCCGACTGCTTCGAAGGCTACGACCTCGCGGGCGTCATCGAGCGCGAGTTCTCCGGCCTGCTCGAAGCCGGATTCCTGACCGATGCGACGATGGCGCAAAACCTCGCGCAGGCCCAGGCAATCTGGGGCTTGCGTGAGAACATCTCCGAGGCGCAAAAGATCGAAGGCATAAGCATCAAGCACGACATCTCGGTCCCGGTGAGCAGCGTGGCGCGCTTCCTGGAGCTTGCCGACAGTGCGTTGCGCGCGACCTTCCCCGACGTGCGTATCGTCGCATTCGGCCATGCAGGCGACGGCAATCTGCACTACAACCTGTCGAAGCCGGACGCCGCGAGCAATGCCGAGTTCATTGCACAGACGCCGGCCGTCAATCGCATCGTGCATGACATCGTCGATCGACTTGGGGGGTCGATTTCGGCCGAGCATGGCATCGGACAACTCAAGCGCGACGAACTGCTGCGCTACAAATCGCCGCTGGAAATCGAACTGATGCGCCGCATTCGCGGGGCACTCGACCCCGAAAATCTGCTCAATCGCGGAAAGCTGGTTTGACGAACGAAAACATGAGGCGCAATGCAGCAATTTTGTTTACAAGCTCGATAACAGTGCCTATAATTCGGCCTCCTTCGTCGGGGGTATAGCTCAGCTGGGAGAGCGCTTGCATGGCATGCAAGAGGTCCGCGGTTCGATCCCGCGTACCTCCACCAACGAAAGACGAGTTTTGCAGTATCCGGGTCCCCATCGTCTAGAGGCCTAGGACATCGCCCTTTCACGGCGGTAACCGGGGTTCGAATCCCCGTGGGGACGCCATGATTTCCCCGGTAGCCAACCGGTATGTGATCTGGCAAGCCAAAGTCACTGAATCCAAAGTGATTTTTTCGACGATGGCAGAGAGGGCCTCTTTGAGCGCGTCGCGATCTTCCTGACGCAGCTCTTCCATAAGCGAACTCAATGCAGATCGAATGTCGGCCTTCGTGAGGGCCTGCAGTGCCTGTATGGCTTTTGCTTCTTCGTCGATTCCATTTGCTTCAGCCAGGAGCGCTTCGCGCTTGCGCTCGAGCACTTCGATCTGATCCAGAAACACGCGCGGTTTGTCGGTTTCGGCTGCCAGGTTGGCACAGCGCCCAATCTTCTTCGAGATGTCATTGAGTTCACGCTGGATCGCCGGAAGGCGCTCGTCGGGTCGGACGGGATCGATCTTCTGAGCTTCTCGCAGAAGGTCGTTCACGAACGCATCCGAATCCACGTCTGCAATCACGCGCTCGATCACGGCCGATTCGATCAGGTGCTGGGCGATGCGCTTGCCTTTGCCAAGGCGATATGCCCCGTCTCCCGATCCAGTCCATTTCTTGCCGTCGGTGTCGACGAGGAAACCTGTGAGCAGGTAGGCACCGTCGGTCCGGTAATCCGTCGGCCTTTGCCGCTCGAGCGCGGCTACCAGACGTTCCGCTTCTTCGGTAGAGATCAACGCCTCGTGAGTGTCGTGCTGGATCACCCATTCGCTTCGTGGCTTCCTCTTCATACCGCCTTTGTAGCCGCCGCCGGCGAGTCGCTCGGAATTCACATTCCATACCGTGTGACCGGCGTAAACTAAGGCGTTCTGTTCAAAGCCAATCAGCGTTGAAGCCGGCTGTTCGAGTCCGGCCGCGTCAGCAGCAATTCTGCGCGACACGCCCTCGGCGCGCTTCTTCAGGTACACGCCGATCTTCGGTGCGTTCTCGTCGAACATTAGGCGACTCTTGGTGACAGGCTCGCCATCGCGTATAGCCCCTGTTGCGATCTTCTCGAGCTTGTAGCCAAACGGTGCCCGTCCGCCCGCCCTGAAGCCTTGCTTCACGTTTTCGGCCATGCCGGCAAGGCCCTTCTCGCGCGACATCATCGAATGCAACTGATCGAACGCTTGCATCACTGCCCGAATGACAGTGTCCATCGCCGTATTCGTCTCGGGCACCTTGGCGTAGATGATCTTGATGCCTTTTCGCTCGCATTCGAAATGGAAAGCGTGGGCCAGATACTGATTTCGCGCGAGTCGAGAGGTGTCGAGAAACAGGATGCAATCCCAAGAGCGTTTGGGATCCTTTAGTGAGCGGAGGAGGGCCTGGAAGCCCGGACGCTGATCGTCTTTTCCGCTTTCGACCGCGTCGGAGAACTCCTCGGTGACTACGAGCTGCTTGGCCTTCGCGAGATCAGATAGTTCTCGGCGTTGCGCGTCGATACTGACGTCGCTGCGGTCTTTCGATGATCGAAGGTACAGTGCCGCTTTGTTCACTTTTCACCTGTCGACGCTGCAAACACGAGAGGATGGCTGGAGCAAGAGCGCGTGCCGCCAAGCTGTGGCTCGGTAAGTTGGCGGAGGGCAGCATCTTGATTTTGCACATGATGCTGGATTAGATATACCACGCGATTCGGGGCACCAAGGCCAGGCATCGAATTTTTTTGCATTGTCGTGAATAAGTGCACAGTTCCCAATGGCCTATCTCATGTTCGGGGCGGAAAGAATTAACCGGTCGGGACGCGTCCTTAAACGCGAACGGAGTCGTGTTGGCGTGGCAGCGGGAGTGGTGGCATATTGGTGTGCGAGGCGGAGTGAGAGACTTTTCCACGGCGCCGCCACCCACTCCGTATAGCGGAGGGCGAGCGGCGCGGTGGGAAAGTCGGTGGTCATTCTAGCCGCGGGGGCAATGTTCGGGATAGACTCCGTTTCCGCGCGGAAATCGATCATCTTTGCGGCTCGTCCAACCATCCAGCAATTCGCGCTAGGTGGCGACGCCAGCCTCGACATAGCCGAACCTTTTTGCCCCTCTCCCAGTCCGACTTCCGCTGCTGGATGATTTCAGGGGAGGCAGACTTCGAGGGCTTCGCCGCGCTCATCGCCGCGCGCAATGCCTCAAGCTGCGTTTGCGTTTCGGCAAGCTGTGCGGACAGATCCGGTGTCGTTGGTGGTTGGGCAGCCAGTCGTGCACGTAGGTCTTCAAGCTCAGCGCGAGCGGCCGTCAATTCCTGTGATGGCGGCAGATGCCCCGCCGCCCAGGCGGCCAGATTGCCTCCCGCTGCGAGATGCTTGGCCAAGTTTGTGACCACTTCCCGGCCGCCGTCCGGTACCAGCACATTGAGCTGACTTACCCCAGCCAATTTTCTTTTTTGGCGGGATTTCGCTACGCGCACGGCATTCGCCGACGAGCCGGTCCGCACCCACGCCCGCACCGGTGCCAGGCCCCCAGCCTGCAAAGCATCGTCGCCCAGCAGCTGCGTTGCCGCATCCGCAGGTCCGCCGGACAGTGCCGGATCTTCGAAATCATCACGGTAAGTCATTACGAAACCCCCAAACTGAATGTCTAGACAGCACTGTATTTATATATACCAATCTAGACATGCATTCAAGGCAGGGTCCAGGGAGGCACTCCCCTGGCCGACGTGTCTGGAGCGAAGCGCAAGACACATAGTCGGTCACTATGTGTCTTGCTGGCGCCAACATCCTTGTCTTGATTCCAAACCACTGTGGATTCCCTTCGCCTTGAATCTGGCTTCCAAACCGCATATCCCTTGTGTACATCAGCCCAACGGGAGAATGCGTCATGCCAGGTTATCAGTTCATTCACGTCGCGCAGTACGGCCGACGCCCGTCGAAACGCGTCACGACCACTGACAAGCGCGGGATCACGCAATCGCGGGGCGGACGGTGGACGATGCAGGAGGTCGCGGACGAGGCTTTGCGCGACACCTCTGCGACGCCCCACGTCGAAACGCCGGCTGCGCCTACGTACGTGCGCGGGGCAGACCTCAGAGGTTGGATCGATGCCATCGCAGCGCTGGCCGACGCGGCCAAGGATTCGCGCGGGCACAAGTTGCGAGCCGACAGGAATCTGATCGTCGCGGGTGTGGCAAGCTTTCCGGTCCCAGTACGCGATCTGGTCAATGGTGCGAACGATGGGGGCCTGCGCCGATGGATTGCTCGTACCGTGGCGCACCTCGAGCGCGAATTTGCGAGCCTCGGGCCAGTCCTGCTTCATGTGGACGAAAGCCATCCCCACTTGCATTTCTATGCGGGGCCCGTGGCGACCCAACATGCGTTTGGGTTTGGTCTGGGCGCACCGCACCCGGGAGACGTGGCGAGGGCGGCGGCGCAGGGAGGGGAATCCAGCGCAGAAGCCAAAAAAAGGGGAAATGAGGCCTACAGGCGGGCGTTGCGAAAGTTTCAGGATCGATATTTCGAAAATGTTGGTCTGCCATGCGGGCAGGCGAGGCTCGGGCCGCGGCGTCGCCGCCTCGACCGCCACGAATGGAAGGTCGAACAAGTCACGGCTGAGCTGGCGGAGGCATGTATCGCGCGCAGGGAGGATCGGCACCGCAAGGAGATGGCGGGGGTTCGTGCTCAGGCGTCAGAGGCGATGCGCAGGGCACAAGCATTGCCCCGGGTATCGGTTTCCGGAATCAAGCCAGTATCTGGCTGGGCGGCCGACGAATCGGCCCAAGAACAGGCTGAGGTCGTGAATTCGAGAACTCGTGAGGTCATCAAACGATTGAAACCATAAACTGTTCATAGGCGTCCGGTCTACCGAGAGACGCAGCGGAAGCCAGCAGTCGGCCACCTGCGGTCGTTCGCCGGTCGCTGAAATCGGCGAATTGAACGACCGCAGCAACGCAGAGAGCCGACATTCGCGTGAGTAGGGAATCTCCCTCAGCTCTACCATCGCGCTTCCAAAGCTGTAGACAGGCTACAGACCGTCATACTGTGCGGTGGGTACTCGATTCGACTGGCGGGGAAGAACTGTTCGACATATTGTAGGCAAGACTCAGTTGGCCTTCGCCCAGGTCAGTGACTGCTACTGACCCGTCGCGAACGAGCGGCGCGCCGTGCGCCGCCTTCTTCAATGGAAGGAGCCCATCATGGAAGCCAATACGTCGTTCGAGCATCACGAGCCGTGGAACAAGGGCAAACTCGTCGGCCAGAAGGTTCCCCTGCGACCCAAGGATTCTGGGCGATTCGGGTGCGCCTGCAGATGGAAGAGCGTCTTCGAGAATTGACGCTATTCAATCTCAGCTTTGACAGCAAGCTCCGCGGCTGTGATCTGGTGCCCTTGCGTGTGCGGGATGTCTGCCATGGCGAGCGGGTCGCGACCCGTGCCATGGTGATGCAGCGTAAGACGCAGTGCCCCGTTCAGTTCGAGATCACCTCGCCGACGCGTGAGGCCGTTGAAACCTGGATTCGCCAAGCTGGATTGAAGTCGGAGGACTTCCTGTTCCCGAGCCGGATTCATGCGTCCGCTCACATCGGCACGCGGCAATACGCGCGGATCCTGCACGGCTGGATTTCGGAAGTCGGCCTGGATACCACGGCCTATGGCACACACTCGATGCGACGAACCAAGGCCTCACTGATCTACAAGCGCACGAAGAATCTCCGGGCAGTGCAGATTCTGCTCGGCCATTCTAAGCTGGAGAGCACGGTCCGCTACCTCGGGATCGAGGTCGATGACGCACTCGAAACCGCGGAGCAGATTGACGTTTGACGATCCCTCATGCCCCGCAGCGCCAGCCGGCTGGCGCTGCGGCCCAACGCCGCATCCGTCATTTGATCAAGCGGATGTTCCCACCACAGTCGGTCATGTCGTATCGGACTCAAAGCAGCACGTTCGCCCCTCCCGAGATGCCCGAGAAGGCGCGCAGCGTCTGATTGGCAGTGCCAAGACTGGCACTGCCAATGACGTCCTGTGCCGCAGTGGTCGTCATTCCCGCGACGTTGCCGTTCTTGCCGTAGTAGTAGGCAAGATCGCCACCCAACGCCGCGGTATCGCTGCTGCTCGTCAGGTAGTAGGTGGATAGCGCGTTGGTCAATGCCCAACTGGTCAGCGTCGGCGTAGCCACTAGCGCCTGATCGAACTGGGTGGCCAGACCGGCAAAGTCGAACTGCTCGACCTTCTTGTTCAGGGTCGGATCGGTTGAAGCGGCGTTGTAGTCAGGCGTGGCCTCCAGCATCAACTGGAGCTTGGATACCGTCTTGTTGTTCGCCGTCGTGACATACCAGTTCTTGAACGTGATGCTTTCCGTGGCGCTCACATCCATCACCAGGTCGTTGGTCACCTTGCGGAATTTCAGGTCGGCATAGCGAAGCCCACCGCCCAGTGACAGCACGTTGTCGGTTCCCGTGCCACCGTTGATCGTGTCGCTGCCTTCACCCTTGTTGTAGAGAATGATGTCGGCGCCATTGCCGGTGTTGAGGGTGTCGTTGCCCAGGCCGCCAACGAAAATTTCGGCCGAGGCGCCACCGGTGATCGTATCCGCTCCCGCGCCGCCGTTGAACCAGGCCGTACCACTTGAGTCAGTCAGGATGTCGTTTCCGTCGCCACCTTCGAGCAGATCATTGCCGGTTCCGCCATTCAACGTATTGACGGCCGCGTTGCCGCGGACGAGGTTCGCCAGGCTGTTACCAGTGCCGTTGATTGCGCCAGTCCCGTTGAGGATCAGATTCTCGACATTGGTCGCCAGGGTGAGCGTGACCGCGGAAAGCACCGTGTCCGTGCCGGCGCTTGCCGCTTCGGTGACGATGTCGGTCGAGACATTCACGGTGTAGGTGTCGTTGCCCAGGCCGCCGACCAAGGTGTCGGTTCCGGCACCGCCGTCGAGCGTGTCGTTTCCATCACCGCCGGTCAGCGTATTGTTCGCGCTGTTGCCGACGAGCAGGTTATCCAGTGCGTTGCCGGTGCCATTGATGGCCGTGGTGCCGGTCAAGGTGAGGTTCTCGACGTTGGCCGCAAGGGTCAGCGTGACGCTCGACAAAACCGTGTCCGTTCCGGCGCTGGCCGCTTCCGTCACCACGTCGGTGGAGATGTTCACGGTGTAGGTATCGTCGCCCAGTCCGCCGACCATGGTGTCGTTGCCGGTGCCGCCGTCGATGCTGTCGTTGCCGTCGCCGCCGGTCAGCGTATTGTTGGCACTATTGCCGATGAGTACGTTGGCCAGCGCATTGCCGGTGCCGTTGATGGCTGTGGTTCCGGTCAGCGTCAGGTTCTCGACGTTGGCTGACAGCGTGTAGGTCACCGCCGATTGAACCAGATCCGTGCCTTCGCCGGCGTTTTCCGTCACGACATCCCCGGTCGCGTCGACGACGTAAGTATCGTTGCCCGCGCCACCTGCCATCGTATCGGTTCCCGTTCCGCCGTCGAGCTTGTTATCCGTGGCGTTGCCGGTGAGCGTGTTGTTGAGCGTGTTGCCGGTGCCGTTGATGGCCGCCGTCCCGGTCAGCGACAGGTTCTCGACGTTGGAGGCGAGCGTGATGGTGACGCTCGACTTGACCGTGTCGGTTCCCGCGCTCGCCGCTTCTGTGATCGTGTCGGTCGTCGAATCGACAATGTAGGTATCGTTGCCGAGCCCGCCCACCAGCGTGTCCGTCCCGGCGCCACCGTCGAGCGTGTCATTGCCGTCCCCGCCGGTCAGGGTGTTGTTGGCACTGTTGCCGATCAGGGTGTTGTCGAGCGCGTTGCCCGTACCGTTGATGGCCGTTGTGCCGGTCAAAGTCAAATTCTCTACGCCGGATGACAAAGTGTAGGTCACGCTGGATTGAACCAGGTCGTTGCCTTCACCCGCATTCTCCGCCACGACGTCGCCCGTGGCATCGACCACGTAAGTGTCATCGCCGCCACCTCCGATCATCGTGTCGGTGCCGGTTCCGCCAGACAGCACGTTGCCCGCGGCATTGCCAGTCAGGATGTTGTTCAGGGAGTTGCCGGTGCCGGTGATCGCGCCGGAACCGGTGAGGACGAGGTTTTCGACGTTGGCGCCGAGCGTCAGTGTGACGCTCGATCGTACCGTGTCCGTACCTGCGCTGGCCGCTTCGGTCACCACGTCGCCGGATGCATCCACGACATAGATGTCGTTTCCCGTACCGCCTGCCATGGAATCGTTGCCGGCACCGCCGTCGAGCGTGTCATTGCCGGCACCGCCAATCAGGCTGTCGATGCCATTCTGCCCGTTGAGTACGTCATCACCCAATCCACCATCGACCGTGTCGTTGCCGTCGCCGGCATTCACGACGTCGTTGCCGCCGAGAGCGGAAATCGCATCGTCGGCGGCAGTGCCCACGATATTGTCATCGCCATCGGTTGCGGCGGGCAGCTTGGCGGCAACATCGGCCGGCGTCCATACCGTTTCATCGACAAATTCGAAGCGTTCTATCAGGGTCGCGCCTGTCGTCGCGAAGTAGTTCTTCACGGTGACCGTTGCCGTGCTTCCGGCAAAGGAGAACTGGAGATCCAGCCCTGCTCGGCCAACCGTGGTCGTGAGCGGGTCAAAGTCAAGGTACAACGTGTCCGTCTTGCCGGGCGTGGAATCGGCGCTCGAGATGATCTTGTTTCCGGTCGCTTCGGCCCAGATAGCATAAGTGTCATTGCCGATGCCACCGTCGAGGGTGTCGATCCCAGCCGAATCTATCCCAAACCAGTCGTTGCCACCGCCTCCTGTCAGTACGTTGTTCCCGGCGTTTCCCGAAATCCAGTTGTCTAGATCATTGCCCGTTCCGTTGATGTTCGCCGTGCCGACAAGCTCGAGATCTTCGATGTTGGCGCCCATGCTGTAGCTGATGAACGACGCCACCCAGTCATACCCGGCGTTCGCATTCTCGACGACCACATCACCCGGATTGTCGACGACATAGCCATCGTCGCCGAAGCCCCCGCGCATGGTGTCCGCGCCCGCGCCACCGTACAGAGTGTCGTGTCCTGCCCCGCCCGTCAGAACGTTGTCGAGTTCGTTGCCGATACCTGTCAGATAACCCGTCCCTGTGAGCGTCAGATTATCGATGTTCGGACCGAGCGCGTAATCCACTGACGATACGACCGTATCCACGCCTTCCCCGGCGTTCTCGCTGACCGAATCCCAGGGGCCGGTCTGATTGGGCGGTGAGTATGGCGATACGCCTCCGGATCCATCCCAATTCAAGAAGACTTGTGGTGCGCGATCAACAATGTACAAGTCGTCTCCAAGCCCGCCGCTCATGGCGTCCGCGCCGCCGCGGCCGTCGAGCGTGTCGTTACCGTCAAACCCGCTCAACGTGTCGTCGAGCGACCCGCCTACGAGCACGTCGTCTGCGGTAGTACCTACCAGGTTCATCGGCGTCATGCGGGCAACTACGGTCGCGTAATCCCAGATCGTTCCATCCGCGAACCGGATCGCTTCGACAGCCCAGGCACTGGCGCCGTCGTCAACAAAATAGGCCGCCACTCGAATGCTATCGGCTGTTCCCTTGATACCGACGTACAGATCACTCCCGACGCGAGACAGCGCTATGTCGGACTCCGCAAGTTCCGCACCCAACTGTATCGTGTCCGAATTGGTCCCGATGGAATCGAAATCTCTATTGTCGATAGTGTCCTGCCCAGCCCCTCTTCCGAAATGATAGATGTCGGCACCGTCCCCACCATAGAGTTGGTCGCTGCCGGAACCACCAATTAGCGTGTCGTTTCCAATGTCGCCAAACAGACGGTCGTCGCCGTTGTCACCTCGCAACACATCGTTACCGCCCGAGCCGTACATCGAATCGTTGCCATCGCCACCCGTGATGACGTCGTCGCTCTCGTAGCCTCGCAGCACATCGGCTTCAGCACTGCCATTCAACACCATTCTCTTGACGGCTTCACTATCCCAAACGGTTCCGTCCGCGAATCGGATTGTTTCGACCATGCTTGCCGTGGTTCCGTTCGCGGCGAAGTATTTGTCCATAGTCAGACTGTCGTCGGTTCCTCTGATCGAGATACACAGATCGTCGCCACTGCGCTTGAGCTCAATGTCTGACGTCACTAGACCCGCGCCGAAGAGAATCGTGTCGGGATTCACGCCCAATGGGTCGTCGTCCCTTCCGTAATAGCCGTAATCGATCCGTCCTCCCGCATCGCCGACGTACAGTGCGTTGAACACGAGATCGTGTCCGCTACCGATGCCGAAGCGATACGTATCGGCACCCGACGCTCCGATCAATATGTCATCGCCGGAGCCACCATCCAGCACATCGTTGCCTAGGCCACCACCTTGGTCTCCAATGAGAATATCGTTCCCGGCGCCGCCATTGAGTGTGTCGTCGCCGGCCAAGTCCATCAACAGGTCATCACCATCCCCGCCATCGAGAGTGTCGTTCCCAATCGATCCATCGAGGTGATCCTGACCGGCACCGCCACGCAGTGTGTCGTTCCCCCCGCCTCCGCCAAGGAGATCGTTCCCTGCGTCGCCCTCCAGCACGTCATCGGAGATCCCGCCATATATCGTGTCGTTGCCGCCGCCGCCGCTGATCACATTGGGAACCCCGTAGCCGACCAGATAGTCGTCACCAGCAGTCCCAACCAGCACCTTGTCCTTGACCGTCGCGACGTTCCAGACCGTCCCGTCGGCGAATCTGATTGTGGAAACTGCTCCACCAGTCAGCCCTTCATTCCAGAAGTAGTTCAACACTTCCAGCGTGTCGGGCGTCCCGTCGATGCTGATCACCAAAGAAGAGCTTCCATTCCGCCTCAGCGTGACGTTCGATGGCGTGAGCCCCGCACCCAACAGAATCGTGTCGAGATTGTTCGCCCCCAAACGATCGGAGTTGCTGATCGTGTCCTGCCCGGATCCTGGGCCGAACAGATAGGTATCTGCCCCGTCATCGCCGCGCAGCAGATCGTTGCCATTCCCTCCGATGAGGGTATCGTTGCCGTCACCTCCATGTATTTCGTCGGCGCCATCGCCTCCGTCCAGCGTATCGTCGCCGGCGGCACCGTAAATCCAGTCATC
>WBZM01000756.1_pt1 | contig 39839 bp, 34 predicted proteins | sample 5204271 | NCBI WGS metagenome assembly WBZM01 (sample SAMN12344346, study PRJNA552823) | activated sludge metagenome | biome: Activated sludge suspended growth; feature: Nitrification reactor; material: Wastewater; isolation source: activated sludge from nitrification reactor of wastewater... | reverse complement strand
CACCGGGCGTCTTCATCGGCACGACGATCAGCGACTTGTTGCGGTGGACCGCCCCTTCGGAGGTATTTGCCAGCGCCACGCAGAAGTCGGCCTGGGTGCCGTTGGTGATCCACATCTTGCCGCCGTTGATGATGTAGTCGTCGCCGTCGGAACGGGCCGTGGTCTTCAGCGCGGCCACGTCGGAGCCGCCGCCGACTTCGGAAACGCCGATGCAGGCGACCATCTCGCCGCTTACTGCCGGCGCGAGAAACTCGCGGCGCAATTCGCCCGAGCCATGCTCGGCCAGGGCCGGCGTCGCCATATCGGTCTGGACGCCGATCGCCATCGGAATCCCGGCGCAGTCCACCTCGCCGAGTGCCTCGGCAAGGACGGCCGCATAGCTGAAATCCAGCCCCATCCCCCCGAACTCGACCGGCTTGGTCAGCCCGAGCAGGCCGAGATCACCCAGCTTCCGGAAGACCGCGTGCGCCGGAAAGATCTCGGCCTCCTCCCACTCGGCCACGTGCGGATTGATTTCCTCTTCGATGAAACGCCTGATCGTGCGGCGGACTGCTTCGTGTTCCTCGGTCAACTTCATGGTGACTCCTGATGTCGCGCTTGGCGGTTAGGGGCGGGCGACCGAGAACTGCATCTTGTGCGGTTTCCGGGCCTCGGCTTCATGGCAGATCGACAGCACGTAGGCCAGTATCGAGCGCGTTTCGCGCGGATCGATCACGCCGTCATCGAGTACCTGGGCGCTGGTCGCGAACACGTCCATCTGGCGCTCGAAGTTGTCGACGATCCGGCGCTCCATCTCGTCGAGCTTTGCCTGATCGACCACGCCCTTGCGCTTCATCGCCGCCTCGGTGACGATGACCATGGTGCGGGCGGCCTGTTCGCCACCCATCACCGCCGTCTTCGCGTTCGGCCACGAGAAGCAGAAGCGCGGCTGGAAGCCGCGGCCGCACATGCCGTAGTTGCCGGCGCCGAAGGAAGCGCCGCAGTAGATCGTGATCTGCGGCACCGTCGCGTTGGTCACGGCCTGGATCATCTTCGCGCCGTGCTTGATGCTGCCGGCCTCTTCGTAGGCGCGCCCGACCATGAACCCGGTCGTGTTGTTGAGGTAGAGCAGCGGCACCTGCGCCTGGCAGCAGGCCTGGATGAAATGGGTGGCCTTGGCGGCGCCGGCCGGGTCGATCGGGCCGTTGTTGGTGATGATGCCGACCGCGAACCCGTCGATGCGCGCGTGTCCGCACACGGTCGCCGAACCGTAGAGCGCGCCGAATTCGACGAAGTCCGAGTCGTCGACGATGCGAGCGATCACTTCCTTCATGTCGACCGGCCGCCGGTGATCCATCGGCATGATCCCGAGCAATTCCTCGGCGTCGTGGCGGGGCGGCCGGGCCGCACGCTTCGTCTGCGGCGGGACGCCGTGGTTCCAGTCGAGCTTGCCCAGGAGGTCGCGGACGATGCGCAGCGCGTCGCGGTCGTCCTCGGCCAGATAGTCGCCGAGTCCGGAAATCGCCGTGTGCATTTCGGCGCCGCCGAGCTCCTCCTCGGTCGCGATTTCCCCGGTCGCCGCCATGAGCAGCGGCGGCCCGGCAAGAAACGCCCGCGAACGGCCGCGCACCATGATGATGTAATCGGACAGGCCGGTCTGGTAGGCGCCTCCCGCCGTCGACGATCCGTGGGTGACGGTGATCACCGGCAAGCCGGCGGCCGAGATGCGCGCGAGGTTGCGGAACAGGGTTCCGCCGCGGACGAATTCCTCGACGCGGTAGGTCATCAGGTTGGCGCCGGCGCTTTCGACCAGCTGGATGTAGGGCAGCTTGTTCTCCAGGACCAGTTCCTGGACGCGCAACTGCTTGTCGATTCCCCTGGGCTGGAGGGCGCCTGCGTCGATACCGGAATCCGAGGCGCTGATCATGCAGCGCACGCCCGAGACGTAGCCGATGCCGGCGACGACGCCGCCACCGGGGATGCTTTTCTCCGGGTCGGGATTGTCGAGCCGGTAGCCGCAGAGCGTGGACAGTTCGAGGAACGGCGTGCCGTGATCGAGCAGCAGCGAGAGCCTCTCCCGCGGCAGGAGCTGCGAGCGCTTCGCGAAGCGCTCCCTGGCGGCGGCGGAAGCGCGCCGCGTCCGCTCCTCGAGTTCGCGCACCCGCGCCAGGAGCGCCAGCATGCCGTCGCGATTGGCCCGGAAGGTTTCACTGCCGGTATCGATGCTGGTTTCGATCAGGGACATTTTCGCTGGAAAAAGCGGGTCGACCGCGATTGAAGGCGTCCGGCGGCGGAGGGCGCCGGCGGCTCGCCGCAGCAGGCCTGCCACCCCAGCCCGCCGGCATCACCGCGGCTCATGCTCCAGGCCCGCCACCCGCCGCGTACGCAGGCGCTTCCGGCTTCGGGCGGCCCGACGCGCGCACCCGGCACCCGGAGGGCGGAACACCCTCCCAGCGCTTGAACGCCCGGCGGAAGTTGGCGAGATCGGTGTAGCCCAGCGTGTAGGCGATTTCCTGGATGGTCAGGTGTCCGGACTTGAGGTGCTCGACGGCGAGCATGTGGCGTACATCCTCGAGTATTTCCTTGAACGACGTGCCTTCGTCGATCAGGCGCCGGTGCAGGGTGCGCGGCGTCATGTGCAACAGGCGCGCGGTGACATTGAGCGAGGGGAATCCGTTCTGCTTCTCGAGCATGATGCGTCTGACCCGCGTGCTCGCCGACTCCCTGCTGGCCAGCTTCTCCAGCTCGCGCTGGCAGATCAGCGCGGCTTCCTGGAAGGTCGCGGAATCGGCCAGCTTCAGCGGCAGGTCGATCGCGTCCAGCGGCAGCGCGAACCCCGCCCATGTCTGGCCGAAACCCACCTCGCACCGGAAGAGGTCGCGGGCAAGCGCGGCATGTTCCGGCTCGGCGAACGGGAATGCGACCCGGGAGATCCCGCAGGTGCCGAGGGAAATGTAGTCGAGCGCATTCTTGACGGTCAGCATCACCGCTTCCAGCACGGTCCTGCGGATGTCGCCGAGCGGGCGCGGCTCGCCAAAGACGACCCGGACCTCGCTGCCGTGAATCTCGTGATTCATAGAAAGCAGCGAGGTACGCAGGGGCATGAAGCGTTCGAACAATTCCAGCGCCTGGCGCAGCGTGCCGCTGTTCATCGCCGCGTAGCCGAGCATGCCATGGGTGTTCACCGCCAGGCGCTCGCCGAGCAGCAGGCCGAGTGCGGGTTCCTGCGTAATCGCCAGCGCATCCAGAACCAGCTGGCGAAACACCGAAAAGGGAACGTTCAGCGCCGCATCTTCCAGTTGCGCTTCGCGCACCCCGCTCTGCGCGAGCCAGCGCCCGACGTCGGCGCCAGCGCCTTCGATCTGATTGGCGATCTGCCGAAGGTAGAACACCGGCAGCGTGAATTCGTCAACTTGCATGGGTTCCACAAGAATGTGCCAAGAACGTCCGGCGGATTGTCAACAAATGACCTGTTTATGTCAATCGCCCACCTCCTTGCCGCGCCGCAGGCCACATACCATCATGAAACTTCCGGTCTCACCGTTCGCTTCCACGGAGCACGCATGTTTTCATTTCTTGCCAGGAAGGCGCCGCGCCCGCCAGCCCTCGTCACCGCGCACATCAACACGCAGCCGATCACGGTCGCTGCGCAGGAAACGCTGCTGCAGGCAGCCCTGCGCCAGGGTATCGATTTCCCCCACAGTTGCCGGGTCGGCGGCTGCGCGACCTGCAAGTGCCGGCTGGTCGAGGGCAGGGTCAGGGAGTTGACCGACAGCGGCTACCTCCTGTCCGACGACGAACTCGACCAGGGCTACATCCTGGCGTGCCAGAGCGTGCCGCAGACGGACGTGCGCATCGAAGTCGATCTCTCGCGGCAACCGGCGCGGCGTTCCGTCACCGGGCGGGTCATCGGGCAGGAGCGGCTGACCGGTGACATCACGCGCCTGCGCGTGCAACTCGAAGAGGCGCTGCCCTACAAGGCCGGCCAGTTCGCCAACATCGAGATCGCCGCGTTGCCCGGCATCAGCCGCAGCTACTCCTTTGCCATGCCGGCGCAGCCCGACGCGCAGGCGAGCTTCCTTGTGCGCAAGGTGCCCGGCGGCGCTTTCTCGACGCTGATCAACGACCAGGACGTCGTCGGCCAGGCAGTGCTGGTCGATGGCCCACTGGGGGACTTCTGGCTGCGCCCGGCGGCGGCACCGCTGCTGCTGGTCGCCGGCGGCAGCGGGCTGGCGCCGCTGCTGGCCATCCTGCACGAGGCGGTTGCTGGCGGGGTGACCCGTCCGGCGACCCTGCTCTTCGGCGCCCGGACGGAGGACGATCTCTACGCGCAGGAAGAAATCGGCGCCATCGTCCGCGACTGGCGCGGGCCGTTCCGTTTCGTTCCCGTGCTCTCCGCTGCGCCGGCCGACTCGCCGTGGAACGGCGAGCGCGGGCTGGTGACCGAAAAGATGGCTGCCTTCATCGCGCCCGACACCCACGCCTACCTGTGCGGGCCGCCGGCGATGATCGACGGGGCGGTTGCGCTATTGCTGCGGCACGGCGTCGCCCGCGAAAACCTTCACGCCGACCGCTTCACAACCGTATGCGATGACCTTGCCGCAGCCGCCTGAAACGGGCGGCGGGCGCCCCGGAAAGACAAAAACAACGGAGACAACGATGAACATGCTGCATTACCTGAAGTACTTTCTTTTTCATGGCATCGGGCTGGTTTCTCTCACGGCGATACTCGCCGGCGGCCATTACACGAGTGGCGGACTGCTTCTTGTCCTGCTCGTCTACGTCGTCGGCGATGCCGTCTGCGGGGACGATACCAGCACCCCCGAGTTCCGCCATCCGGGCATCCTGACAGCGCAGTTGTGGATGGCCTTGCCCTTGCTCGCGCTGATCGTTTTCGCCGCGGTGTGGAGCGTCAGTCCGGGCGATCCGCTCGGCTTCGGCGAGTGGGTGACGCGGCTGAGCGGATACGATGTGGTTGCCGCGCGCGCTGCGACCTCGTTCGGCAACCATCTGGCGACGGTGATCCTCACCGGGCTGATGATCGGCATGATCGGGACCATTCCCGCCCACGAACTGACCCACCGCACCTGGGACCCGGTCTCGATGTTCATCGGCCGCTGGCTGCTGGCCTTCAGCTTCGACACGATCTTCTCGATCGAGCACGTCTATGGCCATCACCGCTATGTGGCGACCGAAGACGACCCGGCGACCGCCCCGCGCGGCCGCAATGTGTACCACCACATCGTCGCCTCGACCATCAAGGGCAACATCAGCGCCTGGAACATCGAGACGAAGCGCCTGAAGCGCAAGGACCAGTGGCCGGTGTCGTGGCATAACCGGGTCATTCGCGGGCACGTCATGAGCGTGCTTCTGGTTGCCGCTGCCTGGGCAATCGGCGGCTGGCAGGCAGCGGCCTGGTTCACGCTCTGCGGCCTGTGCGGCAAGGCGCTGCTGGAGACCGTCAACTACATGGAACACTACGGCATGGTGCGAGACCCGAAGAAGCCGGTGCAACCCCGGCATTCCTGGAACACCAACAAGCGGATCAGTTCGTGGGCGATGTTCAACCTGACGCGCCACTCGCATCACCACGCCCAGGGCGAGGTGCCCTACCAGGATCTCAAGCCGTTCCCCGAGGCGCCGATGATGATCAGTGGCTATCTGACCACCCTCATCGTCGCCCTGATTCCGCCACTCTGGCACCGCCTGATGACGCCCAGGGTGCTGGCCTGGGATCGTGACTACGCCAACGCCGAAGAGCGCCAGATGGCTGCGCGAGCCAACGCCAGGAGCGGCATCCCTCTGCTGCAGCAGGCGGGCGGCGCCGCCGGCGTGCCCGCGGCCGGGATGGCAGCGAATGCCCCCCTGTAGACACTTCGGGATGGCTCGCGGGAGGAGGCCTGAGCCTTGGCGGCCTACCCCAGCGCCAGTTCCAGCAGGTCGCGCATGTTGTCCGGGGTAAGCACCCAGAGGTGCGAGGCGCGGCGGTGGAGCACCTGCCTGCGGCTAAGATACCGGTCGAGCAGCGCGTCGATGTCGCTTTCGGGCCGGCCCTGCCAGTAGCCGTCGTCGGTGGCCACCAGGACGAACGCAGGGAGTTCGATCGGGAAGCGGGAGCGAGCGATGGCGTGCGCCAGGCACTCGTTGAACGCGCCCAGGGAGTTGTAGCTCCACTGCATGCCGAAGAGATCGAGCCGGGACTCGAGATCGTTCTTGTAGAAGACCTTGCGCGTGCTCCCGCTCCGCCAGGTGTGGCTGGTCGTCGTCTCCGGGTTGAGCCAGCGCAGCCAGTTGTGGTTGGGCGCGGCGAACCAGCGGTGCCCCCGGTGCACGAAGCCGTTGATCCGGAAGAAGATGCTCTCCCAGCGGCTCGTCCGGAAATGGTCCGGGGCCACGGCGACCCAGAGCAGGATGGCCCTCTGGCGGACCGCCACGCTCAGGTCCTCGTACGCGGACAGGAAGTCGTAGAAGCCGTTGCTCGAGCACATCACGAAGAGCTTCTCGTGGCGCCCGGCGAGCCCGTTGAGGTCCGCGACGATGCGCTCGCGTTTCCTGTCGATGTTCGCCGGCGTGAATTTCTCCCAGATGGGCCGCTTCGCGCTGAACTCCGGCAGGTGCAGGCTGCGCACGTAGATGTGGGGGCCGACGGTGCGGAGGAGCATCGGGAGGGCGAAGCGGACCTGCCCGGGCACTCCGTCGATGCCCGGGACGAAGTAGAACGCGAGGGGCGCGTCCCGGTCGCCGTACTCGGCGAAGTCGTCGTAGAAGAGCGCGAAGCGCTCGAGGGAGGCCAGGTACTTTCGCTTGAACAGCTCGGCCAGCATGAAGCATCACCTCGTCGGACGGATCGGAGGCCGGGCACGGCCCAGGGGCTACTCGGCGTCCGGACGCATCACCTTGATCTCATCCCCTTCGACTCGGGCCGCCAGTTGGCGCCCGGCCGCGACCTCCCCGGCGTTGCTCTCCCAAGACTCGTTCTCCGGCAAAGGACAGGAAATTCAACCACCTCGGGGAAGTATCTCCGCTCCGGCAACCCGTCGTCAACCGCGCATTTGACATCGGGATATTGCACGTAATCGTTCTCTGTGCTTTGTGAAAGCCGTTCCGCGTTCACGCTTGAGGCCCGCAAAACGCTTGCCCCCGCGGCGAGTGTCGGAGTACGGCAGCCGTTCCAACAGCGGTTTCGGGGCCTTGTGGAATACCGTTCCTCTCCTAGCCTGGAGCTGCTTGTGGGGATGACCTTCCGAAAGCCGGCATCTGGCAGTTTGGTGATCCGCCAAGGGCCGCTTGCGGACACAATGCGCGAACAGGCGTTCCCGGCCAGAAGAGGACCTATGAGGTTGTTGCCCCAAAGCCGCCGCAGACCCCACTTCATTTGTCCGGCATATCATTCTATTGTAGCCTCCCTGCGTCCGCGTAAACACTGTTAGCCCCATAAGGAGAAGTCATGCAGCGAGTCTTCAATCTTGTTGATGGAATCAACGTTGACCGCGACGACTCATACATCGTCTCTTACCCGCACTTGGTCTCTTATGCGTCTGGTGTTGAAACTCTCACCGCATCGGACCTTGTGCGCATGGCGCATATGTCATATGGCTGGATGCCAACAATTCTGGAACTCTATACTGGCGATAACAACATCTCACTAGCAGAAGGGGCGGGCATCCTGCAAAAAGCAAAAACCGGAGCTCAGGTGTCTGAGTCAGAGATATCCAGTTTGGCTAGGCTCGTGAATAACTCTCTTGTTGGTGCGTCAAAGCTGTTGCACTTCTGTGCGCCAGATCGGTACGCAATATGGGACTCGAAAATATATTCCTTCGTGCATAACAAGAAGCCATATAACTACCGCGTGAACGAGGTAGGCCTTTACTCAGAGTATCTGCGTGGTTTGAACGCGGTGAGGCAGGATCCAAGATTTACGGACTTTCATGCAAAGGTAAACAGAAAAGTTGGGTACGACGTTTCGGCGTTTCGAGCGATCGAGCTAGTGATGTTCAAATCAGCCCCGGTATTCGGGGGCTAGCTCATACATTGAACGGCCGCTTTCTCAAGTAGCCGGCTTCCGCTTAGGCTCGGAAGCTCGAGTTCATCGGACAACGAGCGGCCATTGACCGCCATCAGCGGCCGAGCGACGGGTCACAGGTGCGTCGCCGACCGATTCAGGCTGCTGGCTCAGGATCGGCTATCGTCGATGGGGTGGCAATAAAGTGCCTCCATCGGTGACTGCCCTACTCGGAGACCCGCCGCTGGAACATCGGAACGACGAATGACCGCAGCAGGCCGGCAGGAGGCGAAGAGGCTTGACCTGAACGGGCACCAGCCGCCAAATAAAGTCTGAACTCCTTTGCGCTGGCCGCGATCCCGGTTGCCTGCGCGCGATTGCCCGGTGAACCGATCCGCCACGGCCTCGCCGACGTCGCGCAGCGCCAGCCGAAGCATCCGCTTGCCAGCGATTTCGCGCTCCCTCCTTACCGTCAGGCAAGGTTTGCGGTAATCTGCCGGCAAGATCGGGCACCCCGCCAGGGAGGTTGCATGACCGTAAGGAAGATCGACCACGAACGCCTCGACCGCATCGTTCTCGATGCGCGCAAGGCCCGCGAAGCTCGGGAAAGCGCCTATCGCGAGCGCGCGCTCAAGATCTATCCGTGGATTTGCGGCCGTTGCGCAAGGGAGTTCACCCTCGCCAACGTGCGCGAGCTGACGGTTCATCACCGCGACCACAATCACGACAACAATCCGCCAGACGGCAGCAACTGGGAACTGCTCTGCGTCTATTGCCACGACAACGAGCACCAGAAGCAGATCGAAGCCGACCGGGGCTACACCGACGCCGGCCCGGCGCGGGGCGGCGGTGCCTCGCACTCGCCGTTCGCCGCGTTGAAGTCGCTGCTCGAAAAGGGCGGCAACAAGTGACTGAATGTTGCCGGGATCACGTTCCTGCCAACCTTGCTTCCGGGAAATTGCCATGATCGAGTTGTTCACCGCGGCAACACCCAACGGCCACAAGATCTCGATCGCACTCGAGGAGCTCGGCTTGCCCTACACGCTGCGCGTGCTCGACCTCGGGAAGCTCGAGCAGAAGCAGCCGTGGTTTCTGGCGATCAACCCGAACGGCCGCATTCCGGCGATCATCGATCACGATGCCGGCGACTTCGCGGTATTCGAGTCCGGGGCGATCCTGATCTATCTCGCCGAGAAGACCGGGCGGCTGATGCCGGTGGACGCCAGGGGGCGGTCGCGCGTCCTGCAATGGCTGATGTTCCAGATGGGCGGAATCGGGCCGATGATGGGTCAGGCCAACGTCTTCTTCCGCTATTTCCCCGAGAAGATCCAGCCGGCGATCGCTCGCTACCAGGGCGAATGCGCCCGGCTGTTCGGCGTCCTCGACGGGCATCTGGCGAACCATGAATACCTGGCAGGCGACTACTCGATTGCCGACATCGCCAACTGGGCGTGGGTGCGGACGCACAGGTGGTCGGGGGTGCCGGTCGACGAATTTGCGCACCTGCAGCGCTGGCTGGCGCAGATCCGGGCGCGGCCGGCGGTGCAGCAGGGGATACTCAAACCACCTTCCAGTGTCGACTCGCGCGATGATGCCGAGACGGCGCGGAAATTCTCCGAGGAGGCACGCAAGATGGTCGAAATGGGACAGGCGCAGTCGCAACAGGCGGCGCAGCGATGAAACTTCACACCTCGGCCAAGGCGCCCAACCCGCGCCGGGTAGACATGTTCCTCGCGGAAAAGGGCGTCAGCGACATCGAGCGACATCTGGTCGACCTGAACGCGGGACAACACAAGGAGGCGGCGTTTCTGGCGCGCAATCCGCTGGCCCGGGTGCCGGTTCTCGAACTCGACGACGGCCGTTTCCTCGCCGAGTCGCGGGCGATCTGTACCTATCTCGAGTTCCTCCATCCGGAACCCAACCTGATGGGGCGCGACGGCGAGGAGCGGGCGTTCATCGAAATGGCCGACCGCCAGGTCGAATTCAGCCTGTTCGTCATCGGCGCCAACTACATCCGCCATACCCATCCGGGGCTGGCGGTGCTCGAGCAGCCGCAGTTTCCCGACTTCGGCAAATCGCAGGGAGAAAGGATGCTGGAGAACGCGCGCTGGCTGGATGGCCTGCTGGCGACGCGGCCTTACATCGCTGGCGAGCGCTTCACCATTGCCGACATCACCGCATTCTGCGCCATCGAATTCGCGCGCCTGGTCAAGTTCCGCCCGGCGGAAGCCGGCCTGCCCCACCTCGCGGCCTGGCGTGACCGCATCGCCGAGCGTCCGAGCGCTGCTGCCTGAGCCAGTGGAATCCCGCGCACAGTCGCCGTGTGATCGTTCCCGCCCGACAATGACCCGCGCCGCTACTCCCGCAGCGGCTGCGCTTCCCCCGGCGAGCAATCGACCTGGAACACCCGCCGGTCTTCCAGACGCACGGCGGTCAGGTGGCGGCCCCACAGGCAGCCGGAATCCAGGGACAGGAGATTCGTCGTGATGCGCAGGCCAAGCGCCGACCAGTGCCCGGTGACGAGGATCGAATCGGCGCTCCGCCGGTCCGGAATCTCGAACCACGGCAGATAGCCTTCGGGGCCGCTGCCCAGTTCGCCCTTGCTCTTGAATTCCATGTTGCCATCGAGCGAGCAGAAGCGCATCCGTGTCATCGCATTGACGATCACGCGCAATCGCTTCTTGCCGATGAGATCGTCGGACCAGGCGGTCGGCTTGCTGCCCCAGAGGTTGAGGATGAACTCCCGGTACCCGAGTCCCTGCAGGGCGTCTTCAACCTCGCCCGCCAGTTCGCGGGCGCGGGCAGCGGACCACTGCGGCAACAGGCCGGCATGGACCAGGCAGTAGTCGCCCTCGGTGTGGCAGAGCGGCTGCTGGCGCAGCCACCAGAGCAACTCGGCGCAGTCGGGCGCGTCGAGGATTTCCTGCAAGGTGTCGCCCTTGCCCCGGTATTCGACACCTCCCTCGGAGACCATCAGCAGGTACAGATCGTGGTTGCCCAGCACGGTAACCGCCGAGGAACCGAACGACTTGACGAGGCGCAGGGTTTCCAGCGACTTCGGGCCGCGATTCACGAGGTCGCCGACCAGCCACAGGCGGTCGTTGGCCGGATCGAAACTGCATGCGTCGAGCAGCGTCCGGAATGAGTCGAAGCAGCCCTGGATGTCGCCGATGGCGTAAGTTGCCATGAATTCGCGGTCCCCGTGTCCGAGCGTTGATGATCATGCGGACGGCACGGCAAGCGCCGCCGCCACTGTTCCTCAAGTCCTGTAGTAATCGCGATACCAGGCGACGAAGCGGCCGACGCCGTCGCTGACACTGGTGCCCGGAACGAAGCCGACCCAGTCGTCGAGCAGGGCGGTATTGGCATAGGTCGCCGGGACGTCGCCGTCCTGCAGTGGCAGCAGGCGCCTTTCCGCCTTCATTCCAAGTGCATCCTCGATGGCAGCGATGAAATCGAGCAACTGCACCGGATTGTTGTTGCCGATGTTGAACACTCGGTAGGGGACGCTGCTGGTCGCCGGGTCCGCGGAAATCGGGTCATATTCCGGGTTGACCGCAGCAGTCTTGTCGACGACGCGGATCACGCCTTCGACGATGTCGTCGACGTAGGTGAAGTCGCGCTGCATGTTGCCGTGGTTGAAGACGTCGATCGGCCGGCCTTCGAGGATCGCCCGGGTGAACAGGAACAGCGCCATGTCCGGCCGCCCCCACGGGCCATAGACGGTGAAAAAGCGCAGGCCGGTAGTCGGCAGGCCGTAGAGATGGCTGTAGGTGTGCGCCATCAGCTCGTTGGCCTTCTTGGTGGCGGCATAGAGGCTGATCGGATGGTCGACGCTGTCATGCTCGGAGAACGGCATGCTGGTATTGCCGCCATAGACGCTGGAACTTGATGCGTAGACCAGATGCTGGACCCCGTTGTGACGGCAGCCTTCGAGAATGTTGGTGAAGCCGACGACGTTACTTTCGATGTAGGCGTGCGGATTCTGCAGCGAATAACGGACACCGGCCTGCGCGGCGAGGTGGATGACCCGGTCGAATTTCTCGGCGGCGAACAGCGCTTCCATTCCGGCACGGTCGGCAACGTCGAGTTTGACGAAGCGGAAATTGGCGTGAGGCGTCAGGCGGGCGAGGCGGTCTTCCTTGAGGCTGACCGCGTAATAGTCGTTGAGGTTGTCGAGGCCGACGACCTCGTCGCCGCGCGCCAGCAGGCGCAGCGAAGTGGTCATGCCGATGAAACCGGCGGCGCCGGTGACGAGGATTTTCACGGGGCAACCTCTTGCAGGAAAGTGGGGATTTTACCGCAGTGCAGCAAAGAAGCAGGGAGTTCGACCATTCTTCGGTGCCGCCCGAAGCCGCTCGTCCGGCAAACGCGCAATCGCGGCCGGCCTAGCTCTGCGCGCGCGAAGCGGGCGCGGCCCTGGCAACGAAAGGCGGCTAGGCGGGCGGGCATCTATAATGGCACATTCAAAAGACGTCATTCTATTTGCCGATGCCCATCCTGACCGTGAAAAGTTCCTCGTTCGCCGACGCGACCGACGATCTTCCCCCGGGCAGCGACAGCGGGCGCCGGCGCTCGATTGCCAGGCCGCGAATGGCGATACCGGACCCGGCATTCGCGGCATTGCCGGCGGGCCGTTGCTGATGGCGCGCCTGGTCTACAGCCTGATCATCTACCTGGCGACGCCGCTGATCCTGCTGCGCCTGCTCTGGCGGGCTCGCCGGCAGCCCCAGTACCTGCAGCATCTGCCCGAACGCTGGGCGTTTCATGGCGTGGCGGCACCCGCCAGGCTGATCTGGGTACATGCCGTTTCGGTCGGCGAGACCCGCGCCGCGCAACCGCTGATCGAAGCCTTGCAGGCGGCATGGCCGGAACACCGGATCCTGCTGACCTGCATGACGCCGACCGGCCGTACGGCGGGCAGCGAAGTCTACGGCGACAAGGTGATTCAAGCCTATCTCCCCTACGACTATCCTGATGCGGTCGACCGCTTTTTCCGGCACTTTTCGCCGAGGTTCGGGGTGCTGATGGAAACCGAAATCTGGCCGAATCTGCTAGCTGCCGCGAAGCGCCGGGGCGTGCCGGTCGTTCTCGCCAACGCGCGGCTTTCCGAGCGCTCGGCGCGCGCCTACGGCAAGGTTGCGGCGCTGGCACGACCGGCCTTCTCCGCCCTCGCGGCGGTTGCCGCGCAGACGCCCGGCGATGCGCAACGGATCGCGCAGCTCGGCGCGGGCAACGTGAGCGTCTGTGGCAACCTCAAGTTCGATGTCGCGCCGGCGCCCGGGAGGATCGCCCTCGGCAAGGCCTGGCGCGAGGCCCTCGGCGGCCGCCAGGTGTGGCTGGCGGCGAGCACGCGCGAAGGCGAAGAATCACTGGTGCTGGAGGCATGGCGGGGAGTTGCCGGATCACGGGCGCTGCTCGTCGTGGTGCCGCGCCATCCTCAGCGCTTCGCGGAAGTTGCGGCGCTGCTGACCAGGCTCGGGATCGGCTTCGTCCGGCGCAGCCACGGCCTGCCCGGTCCGGAGACGCAGGTATGGCTGGGCGACAGCATGGGTGAAATGGCCGCCTACTACGTCCTCGCCGACATTGCCTTCGTCGGCGGCAGCCTGTTGCCGCTCGGCGGGCAAAATCTGATCGAGGCGGCGGCCTGCGCCTGTCCTGTCGTGGTCGGGCCGCACACCTTCAATTTCGGGCAGGCGACCGCCGATGCCATCGCCGCCGGCGCCGCGCTGCGGGTTCCGGATGCGGAATCGCTTGTGGGAACTGTCTGCCGGGCGTTGGGCGATGCCGGCGAACTCGGGGCGATGCGGGCCGCCGCATTGCGCTTTGCCGCGTCCCATCGCGGAGCCGGCGCGCGGACGCTGGCGCTGATTCGTTCGGCGATTACTGGGTAGCGCCGGGGTCGAGCAGGGCGTTGGCGGCCACCACGTCGTCCTCGCTCAGGGTGCCGACTGCCGCCTTCAGCCTGAGCTGCGACATCAGCGTTTCGAGAACCGCCTTCGCCAGGTCGCGGCGGGTGAGATAGACCTGGTTGTCTGCATTGAGCACGTCGATGTTGATGCGCACGCCGACCTCGAAGCCGAGGCGGTTGGATTCCAGTGACGATTGCGACGAGATCAGGGCGGCCTTCAGGGCGCGCACCTGCGCCAGCCCGTTGGTGGCGCCGAGATATTGCTGGCGCGCCTGCAGGGCCGCGTTGCGCCGCGCCTGCTCGAGGTTGGATTCGGCGGCCGCGCGGTTGGCGCTCGCCTCGCGCTGGCGGGAAACCACTTGCCCGCCCTGGAAGATCGGGAGGTTGACCTGGACGCCGATGCTCCTGAAATCCGAGTCGACCAGGCCGAGGCCGGCCGAGGCGAGTGCCGTCGTCGATCCCGTGCTGGCGACCAGATCGACCGTCGGATAGTGTCCGGCGCGCTGCCGGTCGACTTCGAGCGAGGCAATCTCCAGCGCCGCCATCTGCAGCTGGACGTTGATGTTGTCGTTTTCCGCTGCGGCGGCCCACTTCTTCATGTCAGCCGGTTGCGGTTGCGGTATATCCGCGTCCCTGCGGAACGGGGCAAGGGCGCCCGGCTCCTTGCCGATGATCGCCCGCAGCGCCTGCTGCCTGACCTCGAGATCACTCTCGGCGGCAATTTCCTGGGCGATCGCCAGGTCGAAGCGGGCCTGCGCTTCCTGGGCGTCGACGATGGTCGAGGTGCCGACCTCGAAATTGCGTTTGGCCGACTCGAGTTGCTGTTCGATCGAAACCTTGTTGGCGCGCACCGCCTTGAGGTTTTCGTTGGCGTAGAGCACGTCGAAATAGGCCTGGGAGACACGCAGGATCAGATCCTGCCCGGCCTGGACGAAGTTGGCTTCGGCTTGGGCGACCTGGAATTTCGACTGGTCGTACGCGACCCAGTTCTGCCAGCGGAACAGCGGCTGGGTCAAGCTCAGCGTGTAGCCGTTGCTGTTGAACTTTACCTTGTCGGTAATGTTCGTTCTCCGCAAGGAGATGTCGTTCTCGTTCCACTGCGTGTTGCCCGAAATCCCAATCGTCGGCAGCAGACCGGCGAGCGCCTGCGGGGTCCGCTCGCGGCCGGCTTCGACCGTCGAGCGGGATGCCGCGTAGGCTGCGTCGTTGGCCTGCGCCTCGCGATAGATCTGCAGCAAGTCGGCGGCCCACAGCGGCGAGGCCAGCAAGGAGGTGCCCAGCAACCAGGCGAGTCTTTTCATTGCGTCCTCAATAGCGGGGAAAGTCGGGGGCCACTTCGTCAGCCCAGGAGCTGACGCCGCCAGCCAGGTTGTACGGCGACGAATAGCCCTGGCGTTCGAGGAACATCGCTACCTGCAGGCTGCGCTGACCGTGATGGCAGATGACGACGATCTCTGCGTCCGGATTCAACTCGCCAAGGCGCGTCGGGACCAGGTGCATCGGCATGAGTCGTGAGCCGGGCAGGCTGCACAGCTCGAATTCCCACGGTTCGCGCACGTCGAGCAGGACGGGCTTCTGCCGGTTCTCGTCGGACAGCCAGTCGGCGAGTTGTCGTGCGCGGATCTGCTGCATCAGAATGCGAAGACAGGCTTCGTTTCTCCGCCATCGAGAGGCGGAGCGACGGTTTCGAACAGGTTGACCGTATTGAAAACGCCCTCGCTGCTGCAGGTCACCAGCTGCGCTTCCATGACCGGCGCCGTGCCGACGATGGCGGCGAGACGGCCGCCGACGCGCAGTTGCTTCAGAAGTGCGTCGGGCAGGGTCGGCAGCGAGCCGGAGACGACGATCACGTCGTACGGGCCACGCTGCGCCCAGCCGCTGGCCCCGTTGCCGACTTCGACGGTGACGTTGCCGACGCCGGCCCGCTCCAGGTTCTGGCGGGCGATATCGGCCAGCGCCGGGCGCGATTCGATGCTGACCACATGCTCGGCGCGGGCGGCCAGCAGGGCTGCCATGTAGCCGCTACCGGTGCCAATCTCCAGCACCTTGTCCGTCTTGCGGATGCCGAGTTCCTGCAGCAGCCGGGCCTCGACACGCGGGGCCAGCATCGCCTGTCCGCTGCCGATCGGGATTTCCATGTCGGCGAAGGCGAGATTGCGATAAGGCGGGGGTACGAAATCCTCACGCTTGACCACAAAAAGCAGATCGAGAACCTGCTGGTCCAGAACCTCCCAGGGCCGGATTTGCTGTTCGATCATGTTGAAGCGCGCTTGCTCGATGTTCATTGGGGTCTCCGCAGGCTAAATATTAGCATACGCTAATAAAACTATTCCGACAAAAGAAAATTATACCCGACTCCTTTGCAGGCCTTGGCGCAACAGATCCATGTGGATCGCCAGATACTGGCGTGGCTCGATCTCACGGCCCAGGCAGGGCGCCATCGAGAAGCGCCAGATCAGCAGCATCAGGATCGGCGCGATGACAACCTCGATCGTGGTTTCGACCTCCAGTCGCCGGAACTCGCCGCTGGCCATGCCACGTTCCAGTGCCGCCCCGATCAGCGCCCGCCCGCGGCGAATCACGTTTTCATAGTAGAACCGGGCAACGTCGGGAAAGTTGCGCGCCTCCGCGACCATGAGCTTGGGAATTCCGGCGTACTCCGTTTCCCCGATCCGCGACCACCAGTTTTCCAGCAGGCGTTCGAGCAATTCGGCGGCACTCCCGTCATGGCTGGCGGCAATGGCCTCGCCTTCGGCGACCACGGGCACGATGCCCTCCTGGATCACCGCCTTGAACAGCGCCTCCTTGCTGTCGAAATAGAGATAGAGCGTTCCCTTGGAAACCCCGGCGCGGATCGCGATCTCTTCCAACCGCGTCGCGGCGAAACCCTTTTCGACAAACAGGGCGAGCGCCTCCGCCGTCAATTCGGACGGGCGGGCTTCCTTGCGGCGTCTTCTGGGCAGGGTTGCGGGGGACATGGGCAACTTAATGACTGGCGGGTCATTAACCTACCACCGAGCCGTTGCGCTGGTCAACTTGCTCGGCGCGCGCAATGCACTGCGCCGGAATCAGGGCCGCCCGCGGCGGCCGAACCTGCCGCCTTGCATTCTTGCCGTGTTTCCAGTAGCTTGCAACTTCTCGTTAGGGGTGTCCGCCGACGGGCAGACTGAGAAACACCCTTCGAACCTGACCGGGTCATGCCGTCGTAGGGAAACGAATTCTCCTGTTGGAACCGGATCGCTCCTTGCCCGTCTTACCCGCTGCAACCACGCTCGGAGCTCCAATGAACGCCAACGAACAATTCCTCGCCGCCAGTGCCCACGTCGACGAGGCCGCGGTGCAGCCACTGCCCAATTCGCGCAAGATTCATGTCGCAGGTTCGCGCCCGGACATCCGCGTGCCGATGCGCGAGATCTCGCAGGCCGATACGCCGACCGCGTTCGGTGGCGAGCGGAATCCGCCGATCTATGTTTACGACTGCTCCGGCCCTTACTCCGACCCGGCGGCTAGGATCGACATCCGTTCCGGCCTGCCGGCGCTGCGCGCGCAGTGGATCGCCGAGCGTGGCGACACCGAGGAACTGCTTGACCTGACCTCCAGGTTCGGCCGCATCCGCGCCGCCGACAGGTCGCTCGATGAACTGCGCTTCCCCGGCCTGCAACGCAAGCCGCTGCGCGCCAAGGCTGGCGCCAACGTCACGCAGATGCACTACGCCCGCCAGGGCATCGTCACGCCGGAAATGGAGTTCGTCGCGATCCGGGAAAACAACAATCGCCGCGCCTACATCGAATCCCTGCGGTCGGCCGGGAAAATTGGCGAAAAAATGGCAGCGCTACTGACGCGTCAGCATCCGGGCCAGAGCTTCGGCGCCGCCCTGCCGGAAGAAATCACCGCGGAATTCGTGCGCAGCGAAGTCGCCCGCGGCCGCGCCATCATCCCCAACAACATCAACCACCCGGAAAGCGAGCCGATGATCATCGGCCGCAACTTCCTGACCAAGATCAACGCCAACATCGGCAACTCTGCGCTCGGCTCCAGCATCCAGGAAGAAGTCGAGAAGATGACCTGGTCTATCCGCTGGGGCGGCGACACCGTGATGGACCTGTCCACCGGCAAGAACATTCACGAAACGCGCGAGTGGATCATCCGCAACAGCCCGGTGCCAATCGGCACGGTGCCGATCTACCAGGCGCTGGAAAAGGTGAACGGCAAGGCCGAGGACCTGACCTGGGAAGTCTTCCGCGACACGCTGATCGAGCAGGCCGAGCAGGGCGTCGACTACTTCACCATCCACGCCGGCGTGCTGCTGCGCTACATCCCGCTGACCGCCGAGCGGATGACCGGCATCGTCAGCCGCGGCGGCTCGATCATGGCCAAGTGGTGTCTCGCCCACCACAAGGAAAGCTTCCTCTACACTCACTTCGAGGAAATCTGCGAAATCATGAAGGCCTACGACGTCGCCTTCAGCCTCGGCGACGGCCTGCGTCCCGGCTCGATCTACGACGCCAACGACGAAGCCCAGCTGGGCGAGCTTAAAACCCTCGGCGAACTGACGCGGATCGCCTGGAAGCACGACGTCCAGGTCATGATCGAGGGCCCCGGCCATGTGCCGATGCACCTGATCAAGGAGAACATGGACCTGCAGCTCGAGCATTGCGACGAGGCCCCGTTCTACACACTGGGCCCGCTGACCACAGACATCGCGCCGGGCTACGACCACATCACCAGCGGCATCGGCGCCGCGATGATCGGCTGGTACGGCACGGCGATGCTCTGTTACGTGACGCCCAAGGAGCACCTCGGCCTGCCCGACAAGGACGACGTCAAGGAAGGCATCATCACCTACAAGCTCGCCGCGCACGCCGCCGATCTCGCCAAGGGCCACCCTGGAGCGCAGATCCGCGACAACGCGCTCTCGAAGGCGCGTTTCGAATTCCGCTGGGACGACCAGTTCAACCTCGGTCTCGACCCGGACAAGGCGCGCGAATTCCATGACGAGACGCTGCCCAAGGAATCGGCCAAGGTCGCCCACTTCTGCTCGATGTGCGGCCCGCACTTCTGCTCGATGAAGATCACCCAGGATGTCCGCGACTTCGCCGCGGCACAAGGCATCGCCGAAGCCGAGGCGCTGGAGAGGGGAATGGAAGTGAAGTCGGTCGAGTTCGTCAAGGCAGGCGCCGAGGTCTACAGCAAGGTCTGAGTCTAGTCGGTTGGACAATGGCAAGGGAAAGGCGGCTGCTAAGGCCGTCCCTTTTCTTTCCGGCGGCTGTTGCGGTCGACGCTCAGGACAGACAGGTTTTCGGTGCTGCAAGAGCGTGACCGTCAGGTATCAGGCAGTAATTCGCCAGCGGTATGTCACCGAGTGTCCAAAGCCCCTACTGGAGCGGCTGCTGGACTCCGTAGTCGTCTCCAAGGCGAGCGCGTTGCGGCCCTCGGAGGTGTGTTGATGATGGCCGCCAGCGACGGGGAGACTTGCTAATAGACGTCCAAATTTCCTATTCTTCGAACAAGTGAAACTACCGTCATCCCCATTTCGGAGAAAAGCCGTGCCGCTCATCCTGACCGAAACCCAAGACGCCATCGGAACAGTGGTGATGAACCACGCCCAGAAACGCAATGCCCTCAGCGAGGCGATGATCGGCGAAATCACCACAGCGCTGGAATGTTTTCGGGAACAAAACATTCGCGCCGCCGTGTTGCGGGCGCCCGCCGCCGCCAAGGTCTGGTCGGCTGGCCACGATGTAAGCGAGTTGCCCGACCGCGGCCGCGACCCGCTCGGCTGGGGCGACTCGTTGCGCGTGCTGGTCCGCGCGATTCAGGAATTCCCCGCGCCGGTCATCGCCTTGCTCGAAGGTGGCGTCTGGGGCGGTGGTTGCGAAGTCGCCATGGCCTGCGACATTCTGGTCGCCACACCCGAAACCACGTTCGCCATCACCCCGGCCAAGCTGGGGGTTCCCTATAATCTGGGTGGCATTTTGACGCTGATGAACATGGTGCCGCTGCCGGTCGCCAAGGAAATGCTGTTCACCGCGCAGCCGATCCCGGCGGCGCAGGCGTTGAACCTTGGCGTTATCAATTACATCAAGCCCGCCGCTGAAATCGAGGCGTTCGTGTACGGCCTCGCTGGTCAGATCGTCGCCAACTCGCCCCTGAGCATCGCCGTGATGAAGGAGGAGTTGCGACTGCTGGCCAGCGCGCGCACCCTGAGTCCGGAGCTTTTCGAGCGAATTCAGGGCCTGCGCCGTATCGTGTATGACAGCCAAGACTATCAGGAAGGCTTGGATGCGTTCCGGGAGAAGCGCAAACCCCGGTTCGGGGGCAAATAGACCAGCGGGGTGGCCATGGAAACCATCGCTGCCGTCATGGTTGGAGTGGAGATGGCGGCTTAGCGGTCGCATGGTAGCCGGCGCTGGCTTGTGGCGAGCGCGCCGTCGCCCATTGCCGGATAGGCAAGCTGCAAATCGCTGGCGACGGGGAGGAATTGCCTGCGCCGGTTTCTGCCGGCCCATCGGCGTCAGCACCTTCCCCAACCGGCGCATTGCCGACCGAGTCTCGTCAGAGGTCCAAGGTCGGTAGTGGCCAAGAAGGTCTCAGTCAGCTCCTCCTCTGCACGACTGCTCAACTCATGCACCTGCCGCAGATCGGCCGAGACGGCTTTAGCCTCTTGCGGGGCGAATTGAGAGGGTCGGGACGGATGCGATCCGACGGTCAGCAAGAAGCGATTCCGCGGTTACCCGATTTACGTTCATTTACAGGTCGCTAACCGCGCTTTACCGGCGCTGGGAAGATCATTCGTCCTGTCGCTGGCCCCATTCGGGGCAGACAATCCGACTGAAAGGAAAAGGACATGAAGACGATTTCTCACGGCAACATCAAGCGCTTTCTCGCTGCGGCCGGCATCGCGCTGGTACTTCCGCTGACGGCGGAGGCGTTTTCGGGGCCGCACGGCGGCCATCACGGTTGCGGCGACTTTGCCGCGCATGGCGGGCCGGGCATGGGCGGCGGGATGATGCCCCCGCATCTGCGCGGGCTGAACCTGAGCGAACCCCAGCGCGACAAGATTTTCGAGATCATGCACGCGCAGGCTCCGGCCATGCGCGACAAGGCGAAAGCCTGGCGCAAGGCGGAAGACGAGCTGCGGGCGCTGGCGGCGGCGCCGGACTTCAGCGATGCCAAGGCGCGCGCGCTGGCCGATGCGGCGGCGAGGGCGATGGCGGAAATGACGCTGGCGCGGGCGAAGGCCGAACGCCAGGTGTTCGAGGTGCTGACACCCGAGCAACGCAAGCAGCTGGCCGAGTTGAAGCCCGCCGGCGAGCCGCCGCGCGGTCGCGGCGACGGTCCACGCGGGATGGGCGGCGATGGCCGCACGCCGCCGCCGGCGCGCTGATCCGCCGCGTCTCCCGGGCTATCTCCCCCCTTGCCGGGACCGTTGGCGCGGCCCGGCTTTTTTTCTTGGCGCCGGCTCGGCTATGATCGGCGGGTCGAAGCGAACTGGTGAACGATGACCGACCCTGCCCGTATCCTGCTGGTCGACGACGATGTCGAGCTTGCCGATCTGTTGCGCGATTATCTGGTCCGCGACGGTTTCGCCGTGGAGGCAGTGCCCGATGGCGAATCGGGCGTCGCCGCTGCTTTGTCCGGGCGCTTCGCCATCGTTGTGCTCGACGTGATGATGCCGGGCATCGGCGGCATCGAGGCGCTGCGCCGGATTCGCGCGGCGAGCACGGTGCCGGTGCTGATGCTGACCGCCCGCGGCGACGATTTCGACCGCATTGTCGGTCTCGAACTGGGTGCCGACGACTACGTGCCCAAGCCCTGCCTGCCGCGCGAGCTGGCCGCCCGCCTGCGCGCCATCCTGCGCCGCAGCCAGCACGGGGGCGAGGCAACCACGCAGGCGCCGCTGGTGGTCGGCCCGCTGACGGTCATGCCGGCGCAGCGGCGGGTCGAATGGGACGGCGCGCCGGTCGAGCTGACGAGTACCGAATTCAACCTGCTGGAAGTGCTGGCGCGCCATGCCGGGCGCCCGGTGAGCAAGGCGGAGTTGTCGGCGCAGGCGCTCGGCCGGGCGCTGGTGCGCTTCGACCGCAGCGTCGACGTGCACTTGTCGAGCATCCGCCACAAGCTGGGACAACTGCCGGGTGGCCGGTCGTGCATCCAGACCGTTTATCGCCAGGGCTACCAGCTGATCCGGGGGTGACATGGGGCGACTTTTCTGGAAATTCTTCGTCTTCCTCTGGCTGGCGCAAATGGCCGGCATCGTCGGCGTCGGCACCTATTTCTGGTTCGAGCGCCGTCAGGTCGAGCCGCCGGCAACTGCAGCGCCGCCATTCGCTGGCCGGCCGGGCGGCGAGGCCAGCCCGCCGCCGCACCTGCGCCCGCCGCATAGGCCAAGGCTGCCGCTGGCGCCGATGCTCAGTGCGCTGCTCGTCAGCGTAGTCAGCGCCTTTGCGCTGGCCTGGTATTTCGCCAAGCCGATCCGCCAGTTGCGGCGCGCCTTCGATGCCGCCGCCGGCGGCGATCTCGACGTGCGCATCGGCGCCGGCATGGGCGGCCGGCGCGACGAACTCGCCGATCTCGGACGCGATTTCGACCACATGACGGAGCGCCTCGGGCATCTGGTCGACAGCCAGAAGCGCCTGCTGCACGACGTTTCGCACGAAATGCGGTCGCCGCTGGCACGCCTGCAGGCGGCGATCGGTCTGGCGCGCCAGCAGCCCGAACGCTTCGACGAGACACTGGCGCGCATCGAGCGCGAAGGGCTGCGCCTCGACAGCCTGGTTGACGAGTTGCTGACCCTGTCCCGCCTCGAAGCCGGGGTGGCGGGCGCGGCCGGACAGGTCGACATGCAGGAATTGCTGGAGGGCATCGTCGACGATGCCCGTTTCGAGGGTGCCGCGCGCCAGGTGGGGGTCGAACTGTCAGCGACGGCGCTACCCGTGGTCCGGGCCAATCCCGAACTGCTGCAGCGCGCCATCGAGAACGTCGTGCGCAACGCGCTGCATCATTCGCCGCCGGGGGGCGTAGTGCGGATTGTCGCTGGAGTGTCCGGGAGTTGGCTGCGGGTGTCGGTCTGCGACCAGGGGCCAGGGGTTCCAGCGGACGCGCTGGACAAGATATTCCGGCCGTTTTATCGCGGCGCCGGCCCGACGTCGGGAAATGGCTATGGCCTCGGGCTGGCGATAGCCGAGCGGGTGATTGCTGCGGTCGACGGTCGAATTCGGGCAAAAAACGGCGAATCCGGTGGCCTCGTCGTCGAGATCGAGCTGGTTGCATGATCTCCTCGCGCAGCCGATGGTGCGACGCTGCCCGCGGCGATCGGTGCGAGGCAGCGGATGCGGGCGCTGGTACTCCGGCCTGGCGGGCGCAGCGCCGTTGCTTCAGCTGATGACGTAGGAGCCGCAGCCGGTCGCGATGAGCACGCCGGCTTCGTTTTCCAGCGTCATCTGCACCGATGCGATACGGCCGCCGAGGCGGGTAATGCGCCCCGTAGCCAGAAACCGTTTTCCGATTCCCTGCTGCAGGTAGTCGACCCGCAGGTCCACCGTGCTGACCCGGCCGAAGCGGTGGGCGACCTCGATTGCGCTGTCGCCGCAGAATTTCTCGCCGATTCCGACAGTCGCAGCAAAGCCGCCCACCGTGTCGAGCGCTGCGGAAATGACTCCGCCGTGCAGGCGGCCATGCAGGTAGTGGCCAACCAGGTCTGGGCGCATGGCGAAGGAAAGGGAAGCGGCGGCCGGATCGAACGATTCGACGTGAAACCCGAGCACTTCATTGAAACAGATTCGGTGTTCGAACATGTCGCGCAGAACCTCTTCGAGGCGAAGCTGTTCTTCTCCGGATCGGCGGGGCACGGCGTTGGCGGCGGTCATGGAATTTCGGCAAATTGAAAAAGGGCGACGAAACAACCGCCGCCCTTCGCCAGTTTAACCCGATCGACTATTTCCTGCGCGGGGGCGGCACATCCGTGCAGGTGCCATGCGCCACTTCGGCCGCCATGCCCACCGTCTCGCCCAGCGTCGGGTGCGGGTGGATGGTCTTGCCGATATCGACGGCATCGCAGCCCATCTCGATGGCCAGGCAGACTTCGCCGATCATGTCGCCGGCCGAGGGGCCGACGATGGCGCCGCCGATCACGCGGTGCGTTTCGGCGTCGAAGATCAGCTTGGTGAAGCCGTAATCGGCGCCGTTGGCGATGGCGCGGCCGGAGGCAGCCCACGGGAACTTGGCGGTTTCGACCTTGCGGCCTTCCTTCTTCGCTTGCTCCTCGGTGTAGCCGACCCATGCCACTTCCGGATGGGTATAGGCGACGCCGGGGATCACTGTCGCATCGAAGGCTGCCTTGTGGCCAGCGGCGACTTCGGCGGCGACGTGCGCTTCATGCACCGCCTTGTGGGCCAGCATCGGGTTGCCGACGATGTCGCCGATGGCGAAGATGTGCGGCACGTTGGTCCGCATCTGGGCGTCGACCTCGATGAAGCCGCGCTCGGTCACCGCGACGCCGGCCTTCTCGGCCGCGATCTTCCTGCCGTTCGGCGCGCGGCCGGCGGCTTGCAGGATCATGTCGTACCTGACCGGCCCGGTGGGCGCGGCATCGCCCTCAAAGGTCACGAAAAGGCCGTCTTCCCTGGCGTCGACCGCAACCGTCTTCGTCTTCAGCATGATCTTGTCGAAACGGCTGGCGTTCTGCTTATCCCAGACCTTGACGGCGTCGCGGTCGGGGCCCTGCATCAGCGCATCCAGCATTTCCACGACATCGACGCGGGCGCCGAGGGTGGAATAGACGGAGGCCATTTCCAGGCCGATGATACCGCCGCCGATGACCAGCATCTTCTGCGGAACGAAGCGCAGTTCGAGCGCCCCGGTCGAATCGACGATGCGCGGGTCACGCGGAATGAAGGGGAGATGCACGGCGGCCGAGCCGGCGGCGATGATGCACTTGGAGAACTTGATGATCTTCTTGCCGCCGGTCTTGTCCTGACTGCTGCCGGTGGTTTCCTCGACCTCGATGTGGTGGGGGTCGATGAAGCTGCCGTAGCCGCGCACGATGTCGACCTTGCGCCCCTTGGCCATGCCGGCGAGGCCGCCGGTCAGCTTGCCGACGACCTTGTCCTTGTGCGCGCGCAGCTTGTCGATGTCGACTTGCGGCGCGGCGAAAGTGACGCCGAGGTCGCTGGCGTGCTTCGCTTCTTCCATGACCGCGGCGACATGCAGCAGCGCCTTGGACGGAATGCAGCCGACGTTGAGGCAGACGCCGCCGAGCGTCGCGTAACGCTCGACGATGATCGTCTTCATGCCGAGGTCGGCCGAGCGGAAGGCTGCCGAATAGCCGCCCGGCCCGGCGCCGAGGACGAGCATTTCGCACTCGAGGTCGGCGCCGCCGGCTTGGCTGGCGGCGCCTGGCGCCGGCGTCGGGGGGGCTGCTGCGGTCGACGCTTCTGCCGGGGCGGAAACCGGGGCGGCAGCCGCTGCCGCCCCTGCTTCAACCTTGATCAGCACGGCGCCTTCGCTGACCCTGGAGCCGAGCTGGATCAGCACTTCCTTGACCGTGCCGGCGACCGTGCTCGGTACATCCATCGTCGCCTTGTCGGATTCCAGCGTGGCGATGGCATCGTCGACCTTGATGCTGTCGCCGACCTTGACGAACAGGTCGATGACCGGCACGTCGGAGAAATCGCCGATGTCGGGGACTTTGACTTCAACCAGATTGCTCATGGTGCGATTCCCTCTAGACGATCATGCGACGCATGTCGGCCAGCAGTTCGGCGACATAGACGTTGAAGCGGGTCGCCAGCGCGCCGTCGATGACGCGATGGTCTGCGGTCAGCGACAGCGGCAGGATCAGGCGCGGCACGAATTGCTTGCCATCCCAGACCGGCTTTAGCGTCGATCTGTTGACGCCGAGGATGGCGACTTCGGGCGCATTGACGATCGGCGCGAAGTAGGTGCCGCCGATGCCGCCCAGGCTGGAAATCGTGAAACAGGCGCCCGACATGTCGGCCGGCTTCAGCTTGCCCTCGCGGGCCTGTCCAGCCAGTTCGCCGGTTTCCCTGGCGATCTCGAACACGCCCTTCTTGTCGGCATTCTTGATCACCGGCACGACCAGGCCGTTCGGCGTGTCGGCCGCGAAGCCGATGTTGAAATACTTCTTCAGGACCAGGCTCGCTTCGCCATTCTCGGCCGTCGTCAGCGACGCATTGAATTCCGGATAGCGCTGCATCGCCCTGACGCAGGCCTTGATCAGGAAGGCGAGCATGGTCAGCTTGTTGCCGGCCTTCTCGTTCTCCTTGTTCAGCTGGATGCGGAAGGCTTCGAGGTCGGTGATGTCGGCGTCCTCATGATAGGTCACGGCCGGGATCATCACCCAGTTGCGCGACAGGTTCTGGCCGGAAATCTTCTTGATGCGCGACAGCGGCTTGACCTCGAATTCGCCGAACTTGGCGAAATCGACCTTCGGCCACGGCAGGAGGTCGAGGACGCCGCCGCCGGTAACGCCACCCGTCGCCGAGGCCACCGGGCCGGAAATGGCGCCGGTCATCACGCCCTTGACGTAGCGGGTCAGGTCTTCCTTGACGATGCGGTTCTTCGGGCCGGTGGCCGGCACCTTGCTCAGGTCGACGCCGAGTTCGCGGGCATAGGCGCGGACGGAGGGCGACGCATGCACCTTGGAACCGGGCGGCAGGGCCGGCGCCAGTGCCGCCGGAGCCGCCGCCGCGGTCGACGCTGCTGCCGGGGCAGAAACCGGGGCGGGCGCAGCGGCAGGTGCCGGCGCGGCGGATTGCGGTACCAGGGCGCTTGCTGGCGTCGCCGCATCACCCGTTTCGACCTTGATCAGCACGACGCCTTCGCTGACCTTGGACCCGACTTGGACCAGAACTTCCCTGACCCTGCCGGAAACCGTCGAAGGCACGTCCATCGTCGCCTTGTCGGATTCCAGCGTGGCGATCGCGTCGTCGACCTTGACGCTGTCGCCGACCTTGACGAACAGGTCGATGACCGGGACGTTGGAGAAGTCGCCGATGTCCGGTACCTTGACCTCAACCACGCCACCGCCGGCGACGGTGACGGCGACCGGCGCTACGATGGGTTCTGGCGCAGGCGCAGTGGCCCGCGGGGCCGGTGCGGCAGCGGCAGCAGCGCTGTCGACCCTGATCAGGACCGAGCCTTCGCTGACCCGGGAACCGACCTGGACAAGAACTTCCTGGACCACGCCGCCGGCCGTGGACGGGACGTCCATGGTCGCCTTGTCGGACTCCAGTGTGGCAATCGCGTCGTCGACCTTGATGCTGTCACCGACCTTGACGAACAGGTCGATGACCGGGACATCGGAGAAATCGCCGATGTCGGGAACCTTGACTTCAATGATCTGGCTCATTTCGTCTCTCCCCGATCAAACCGACAACGGGTTGGGCTTGGTCGGGTCAAGCTTGTACTTGACCAGGGCGGCGGCGACCTTGTCGCGCGGAATCTCGCCGCTGTCGGCCAGCGCCTTGAGCGCGGCCAGAGTGACCCAGTGGCGGTCGACCTCGAAAAAGTGCCGCAATCGCTCGCGCGTGTCGGAGCGGCCGAAGCCGTCGGTGCCAAGCGTGACATAGTGACCCCTGACGAAGGGACGGATCTGCTCGGAGAACAGCCGGACATAGTCGGTGGCGGCAATGACCGGGCCCCGGGCGCCGGCAAGCCTCTGCTCGACATGCGACAGCTTTGGTTCTTCGAGGGGGTGGAGCAGGTTCCAGCGCTGGACATCGAGGCCGTTGCGGGCCAGTTCGTTGAAGCTCGGGCAGCCCCAGAGGTCGGCCTCGACGCCCCAGTCGATCCTGAGCAGGTCGGCGGCGGCGATGACTTCGCGGAAGATGGTGCCCGACCCGAGCAACTGCACGCGCGGCCCCTTGCTCTCGCCACCCTTCCTGAACGCGTACATGCCCTTGATGATGTCGGCTTCGGCGCCCACCGGCATGTCCGGGTGCTCGTAGTTCTCGTTCATCACCGTCAGGTAGTAGAAGACGTCTTCCTGTTCCGCGTTCATGCGGCGCAGGCCGTCCTGGACAACGACGGCGACTTCGTACTGGAAGGTCGGGTCGTAGGAGATGCAGTTGGGAATCAGGTTGGCGAGGATCAGGCTGTGGCCATCCTCGTGCTGCAGGCCTTCGCCGTTCAGCGTCGTGCGTCCTGCGGTGCCGCCGATGAGGAAGCCACGGGCGCGCTGGTCGCCGGCCGCCCAGCACAGGTCAAGGGTGCGCTGCAGGCCGAACATCGAGTAGCAGATGTAGAACGGAATGGTCTGCACGCCATGCACCGAATACGACGTGGCGGCGGCGATCCAGTCGCTCATCGCGCCGGCTTCGTTGATGCCTTCCTGCAATACCTGACCGGTCTTCGATTCCTTGTAGAACATCAGTTGGTCATGGTCTTCCGGGACGTAGTTCTGGCCCTCCTGGTTCCAGATGCCGACCGAGCGGAACATGCCTTCCATGCCGAAGGTGCGGGACTCGTCAGGCACGATGGGCACGATGTTCTTGCCGACGTTCCTGTCTTTCAGGAGCATGTTCATGATGCGGACGATGGCCATCGTCGTCGACAACTCACGGCCTTCCCCGGAGGCCTTGAGCAGCGCGGCGAAGGCGTCGAGCGACGGGACCGGCAGCGGGTCGGCCTTTCGCCGGCGCTGCGGCAGGAAGCCGCCGAGGTCCATGCGCCGCTGGCGCATGTACTTGTATTCCGCGGAATCTTCCGCGAACTTCAGGTAGGGCAGTTTCTCCAGTTGATCGTCGGCCACCGGCAGGTGGAAGCGGTCACGGAAGCGGCCGATCTGCTCCTTGTCCATCTTCTTCTGCTGGTGCGAGATGTTCATCGCCTCGCCGGCCTGGCCCATGCCGAAGCCCTTGATGGTCTTGGCCAGGATCAGCGTCGGCTGGCCCTTGTGCTTCACCGCGCGGTCGTAGGCGGCGAAGATCTTGAAGATGTCGTGGCCGCCGCGGTTCAGTTGCCAGACATCGTCGTCGGTCCAGTCGGCGACCAGTTCCCTGAGTTCCGGCGTGTTGAAGAAATTCTCGCGGACATAGGCACCATTCTTGGCCTTGAAGGTCTGGTACTCGCCGTCGCACAGCTCCATCATGCGCTTCTTGAGGATGCCCTTCTTGTCGCGGTTGAACAGCGCATCCCAGTACGTGCCCCAGATGACCTTGATCACATTCCAGCCCGAGCCGCGGAATTCGGATTCGAGTTCCTGGATGATCTTGCCGTTGCCGCGCACCGGGCCGTCGAGTCGCTGCAGGTTGCAGTTGATGACGAAGATCAGGTTGTCCAACTTTTCTCGGCCGGCCATGCTGATGGCGCCGAGCGATTCGACCTCGTCGGTCTCGCCGTCGCCGAGGAAGGCCCAAACCTTGCGCTGCTCGGCCTTGGCGGCGTCGATCAGGCCGCGGCTGGCGAGGTACTTCATGAAGCGGGCCTGGTAGATGGCCTGAATGGGGCCGAGGCCCATGGAAACGGTCGGGAATTGCCAGAAATCCGGCATCAGCCACGGGTGCGGATAGGACGAAATGCCCTTGCCGCCGGTTTCCTGGCGGAAACTGTCCATCTGCTCCTCGGTGAAGCGGCCGAGCATGAAGGCGCGCGAGTAGACGCCCGGCACCGAGTGGCCCTGGAAAAAGATCAGGTCGCCGCCGGTTTCGTGGGCGATGCTCTTCCAGAAATGCGAGAAGCCGACGTCGTACAGCGCCGCCGCCGAAGCGAACGAGGCGATGTGGCCGCCGACGTTGGTGTTCTTGTTGGCGCGGACGACCATCGCCATGGCATTCCAGCGGATGTAGGAGTGGATCTTGATCTCCATGTCGCCGTCGCCGGGGTATTTGGGCTGCTGGTCGACCGGAATCGTGTTGATGTATTCGGTCGTGGCGGAGTAGGGCAGATTGATGCCCGCCTCGCGTGCCTGGCCAATCACCTTCTCGATCAGGAAATGGGCGCGGTCGGGGCCTTCCTGCGCGATGACGCCTTCCAGCGCGTCGATCCACTCACGGGTTTCCTGGGGGTCCGCATCCACCGGTTCGGGCTGCGCGTTCTTGTGGTCGGCCATCGTTCGTCTCCTTGGCTGGTTTTCGTCATGTCCCGCCGAATGGCCAGAACAACCTTGACGTCAATTGTGTCGTGTTGGGCTTTGATCGCAAACCCGTGTTTACACCTAGATCAGATTTCACATTGTAAGAAATAAATTCGTATTGTGCAATAACATCGATTTCGTTGGCGCAGGCGCTGGTTGCTGATCCCGCGGATGTGGCCGGAATGCTCGTGTCGCGCGGAAAAGAAATGGGGCTGGCCTTGCGTTGCATCAAACGCCGGGTCGCGGCGCTTCGTATAATGGCAAGTTTCGTATTGCTGAACGAGGAGTCGTCATGGCGGCAGTGATGCCCGTACCGGCCGCAAGCCGGGTTCTGATGTCCGGTAACGAAGCGGTCGCCCGTGCCGTCTGGGAGGCCGGGGTCAAGGTTGCCGCGGCCTATCCGGGCACCCCGTCGACCGAGATGCTCGAGGTGATCTCGACTTATCCGGATCTGTACGCCGAGTGGTCGGTCAACGAGAAGGTGTCGCTCGAGGTTGCCATCGGTGCCGCCTATGCCGGTTCGCGCGCCTTCTGCTGCATGAAGCATGTGGGCATGAACGTCGCGTCCGATGCGCTGATGACCCTGACGCTGACCGGCGTCATCGGCGGGCTGGTCATCGCCATCGCCGACGACGTCGGCCTGTCGTCGTCGCAGAACGAGCAGGATTCGCGCTACTGGGGCCGTTTCGCCCACGTGCCGTTGCTCGAGCCGGCCGATTCGCAGGAAGCCTATGCGATGACGCTCGACGCCTACGAGTTGTCCGAGCGCTTCCAGGTGCCGGTGATCCTGCGCATGACGACGCGCATCAACCACGTCAAGGGTCTGGTCACGGTCGGTCAGCGCAGCGAAACGGCGGCGGCAGGATTCAAGAAGGATCCGGCGCGCTGGGTGATGACGCCGACCGGCGCCGGCAAGCGCATTCCGCTGATGTTCGTGCGGGTTGGCGAACTGCGCAAGGAAGCCGAGGTTTCCGCGCTGAACTACATCGAGCCGGGCAGCGACCGGCGCGTCGGCTTCATCGCCTCGGGCCCGGCCTACATGCATGTCAAGGAGTCGTTCCCAGATGCACCGGTGCTCAAGCTCGGCTTTTCCTGTCCGCTGCCGTTCGAGAAGTGTCGCGAACTGGCGGCGCTGGTCGACCAGGTCGTCGTCGTCGAGGAAGTCGAACCGCTGGTCGAGACCGAGCTGAAGGCCGAGGGAATCGCCGTGATCGGCAAGGACATCCTGCCGCTGCAGGGCGAACTGGCGCCGAATGTGCTCCGGCCGGCGATCGCCCGCCTCCTCGGCGAAGAGGTGCCGCAGTTGCGGTCGACCGCGCCGATGCCGGTCTTTCCGCGACCGCCGACGATGTGCGTGGCCTGCCCGCACCTCGGCGTCTATTACACACTGTCGCAGGTGCGCAACCTGACCATCTCCGGCGACATCGGCTGCTATACGCTCGGCGCCGGCCATCCGTGGAACGCGCTCGACACCTGCATCTCGATGGGCGCCTCGATGGGAATTGCGCTCGGGCTCGACAAGGGGCGCGGCGAAGCCGACAAGGACAAGCGAGTTCTCGCCGTCATCGGCGACTCGACCTTCCTGCACATGGGCATGCAGGGACTGCTCGACATCGTTTACAACAAGGGCAACGTCACCGTGCTACTCCTCGACAACCGTGCCGTCGGCATGACCGGCGGCCAGGATAACCCCGGCAACGGCCGCGACATCCATGGCGACCCGGCGCCGCGCGTCGACTTTTCAAAGCTGGTCGAGGCGCTCGGGGTAAAACCGGAGCGCATCCACGTCGTCGATCCCTACCAGTTGCCGGTGCTGTTCAAGACCATTCGCGAGGAAGTCAAGGTGCCGGAAGTCTCGGTGATCATCACCGACCAGCCCTGCGTCCTGATCAAGGACTATCACAAGCTGAAGGCCTACGAGGTCATCGACGACAAATGCACCGGCTGCGGCAACTGCATCGACGTCGGCTGCCCGGCGATCCACGTCACCCGCAGAGGGAAGGAGGTCAAGGCGAGCGGGCGGGAGGTCGACCTTGCCTTCGTGCGCATCGAGACTTCGGTGTGCACCGGTTGCGGCCTGTGCGTGCAGCCGTGCGCGCCGAACGCCATCGTCCATCATGTGCCGGTTTCGCCGGTCAGGCTGGTCAAGGGCTGCGGAGTCTGAGATGAGCGAGAACACCAATATCCTCGTCGTCGGCATCGGCGGCCAGGGCGTCATGACGGCGACCGAGATCCTTGCCGAAGCGGCGATCGCGCTCGGTCACGACGTCAAGAAGACCGAAGTGGCGGGCATGGCGCAGCGCGGCGGGGTCGTCTCCTCGCATCTGCGCTTCGGCAAGCGGGTCCTGACCCCGCAGATCAGTCCGGGCACCGCCGACGTCCTGCTCGGCTTCGAAGCGGCCGAGGCCATGCGCTGGCAGCACATGCTGCGGCCGGGCGGGATCACCCTGATGAATACCGCCAGGCTGGTGCCGCCGGTGGTCGAGCTCGGCCTCTTCGACTACCCCGACGATCCGCTTGTCGAGATCAGGAAGTCCGGCAACAAGGTGGTCGCCTTCGACGCCACCACGATTGCGCTGGAGCTTGGCGACATCCGCCTCGGCAACACGGTGATGCTTGGCGCCATCGCCGACCACCTGCCATTCTCGGCCGAAGTCCTGCTCGACTGTGTCCTCAAGCGTTTCCAGCGCAAAGGCGAGAATCTCGTCGAACTCAACCGCCGGGCTTTCGCGGCGGGTCGCGCTGCCGTCGGCGCAGCGGAAGCCGCCCTCGGATAGTCTGGTAACATACCCATCAGTTCTAGGGGGAACGCATTGCCCTTCCTCCTTCATTCCCCTGTGATGAGACGATGACGGCACAAATAATTGACGGCAAGGCGCTGGCCGAGGAACTGCGCCAGAGCTTCAGGGCAAGGGTCGAGGCCCTGGCCGAACAAGGTCAGCGTCCCGGTCTCGCGGTGATCCTGGTTGGTGCCGATCCGGCTTCCGAGGTCTATGTACGCAACAAGGTCAGCGCCTGCCAGGCGGCCGGCATGCATTCCGAGAAGATCACCTACGATGCCGCGGTCGACCAGGCCACGGTGCTGAAAAGGATCGCCGAGCTGAACGCCGACCCGGCGATCCACGGCATCCTCGTCCAGCTGCCGCTGCCCGGGCATTTCGACGAGGAAGCCGTGCTCGAAGCGATCGCCGTCGACAAGGACGTCGATGGCTTCCACGCCGAGAACGTCGGCGCGCTGGCGCAGGGCAACCCGCGCTTCATCCCGTGCACGCCGTACGGCGTCATGAAGATGTTCGAAAAGGGCCGGATTGACCTGCGCGGCAAGGAAGCCGTCGTCATCGGCCGCTCCAACATCGTCGGCAAGCCGATGGCGCTGCTGCTGATCAATGCCAGCGCCACGGTCACCGTCTGCAATTCGCGCACGAAAGACCTCGCCGGCCACACCCGCCGCGCCGACATCCTGGTCGCCGCCGTCGGCAAGCCGCGTTTCGTCACCGCCGACATGGTCAAGCCGGGGGCGGTTGTAATCGACGTCGGCATCAATCGTCTTCCGGACGGCAAGCTGTGCGGCGACGTCGACTTCGCCGGCTGCCTCGAAGTGGCCGGTCAGATCACGCCGGTGCCGGGCGGCGTAGGGCCGATGACCATTACCATGCTGCTCGCCAACACCATCGAGGCAGCGGAACGCAAAGCTGCCGGGAACTGAAACGCGCGACTATTGACAACGGCTCGGCTGGCGGGGGTCGGTGTGCACGGCCCCGGCGTTCTCTCTCTCTCCAATTTTCAAATTTTGTGATTTTTTCAAGGACTGCAGAACATGAGCATCACAGCATTGGTGGGTATCGTCATGGGTTCGGACAGCGACTGGCCGGTCATGCGGGTGGCCGCAGAAACCCTCAGGAATTTCGACATCCCCTACGATGCCCGGGTGCTTTCAGCCCACCGCACCCCTGATGCTGCGCTCGAATACGCGGCTACCGCCAGCGAGCGCGGCATCAAGATACTGATTGGCGCGGCCGGTGGCGCCGCCCACCTGGCTGGCGTTCTCGCGGCCAAGACGCAGATTCCCGTGCTCGGCGTGCCGATGCCTTCCAAGCACCTGCAGGGTCTCGATTCGCTGCTGTCGATGGTGCAGATGCCCGGCGGCATTCCGGTCGCCACCTTCGCCGTCGGCGAGGCGGGGGCGCTCAATGCGGCGCTTTTCGCCGTCTCGGTCCTGGCGCTGGAAGATGCCGAGGTTGCCGCCCGGCTGGCCAGTTTCCGCCAGCGCCAGACCGAAAAGGTGCTGGCCAAGACGCTTCCCGATCTCCCTTGAGCACCGCGGACGGCGGCGCCTGACCATGAGCCCGAACTTCGCGCGCGCCGTCGAGTTGCTGCGCGGCGGGCAACTCGTCGCCTTTCCCACCGAAACCGTCTACGGCCTGGGCGCCGATGCTGCCAACCCGGAGGCGGTGTCAAGAATCTTCGCCGCCAAGGGGCGCCCGGCCGATCACCCGCTGATTGTCCATCTCGCCGGCCACGACGCGGTCGATGCCTGGGCCGAACGGGTGCCCGGGGCGGCCTGGGAAATGATGGAAATGTTCTGGCCCGGGCCGCTGACGCTGATCCTGAAAAAGCGTCCCTGGGTGCCGTCGACCGTGACCGGCGGGCAGGACACCGTCGGCCTGCGCGTTCCCGGTCACCCGGTCGCGCTCGAGCTGCTGCGCCGCTTTGCCGCCGTCGCCGGCGAGCATGCCGGCATCGCCGCGCCTTCGGCCAACCGCTTCGGGCGCATCAGCCCTACGACCGCCGGGCATGTGCGCGAGGAACTCGGCGACCGCGTGGCGTTGATTCTCGATGGCGGCGCGTGCGCGGTCGGCATCGAATCGACCATTGTCGACTGTTCGCGCGGCGTGCCGGTCATCCTGCGCCCGGGCCATATTTCGGCGGCGCATCTCCAGGCCGTCATCGGAATCCAGCCGAAGGTGCAGGCCGCGGCCGGCACCCCGCGCGTCTCCGGTTCGCTGGAAGCGCACTACGCGCCGCAGACAGCGATGCACATGGTCGGCACCGGGCGGCTGCTCGATTTCCTCGGTGCCGAGGGGCAGGACCGGCGCTGTGGCGTCATCAGCCACAGCGAGCCGCCGCCGGCCGGCACGCCGCATCGCTGGCGCCGGCTTGCCGCCGATCCGGTCGCCTACGCGCACGACTTGTACGCCGCGCTGCGCGAGATGGATCATGCCGGAATCGACCTGATCGTCGTCGAGGCGCCGCCGGAGCGTTCCGAGTGGACGGCCGTCGCCGACCGGTTGCGCCGCGCCGTTGCCGGCGCCGGCCAGGGCTGATGGCTGCGGTCGACGCTACAGGACGAGCAGTTTTTCCACCTTGGCGGCGCAGATGAAGTCGTTCTCAGACAGGCCGCCGATGGCGTGCGTCCAGTAGCGAACGCGCACGTCACGGTAGCCGACGCTCAGTTCCGGGTGGTGGTCCTCGCGGTGCGATACCCAGGCCACCGCATTGACGAAGGCCAGCGCCTCGTAATGGTTGGCGAAGGCGAACCCCTTTTCCAGTTTCTCGCCGTCCACGCGCCAGCCGGGCAGCGCGGCCAGCAGTTCCCGCGCCTCCGCCGCGCCGAGGGGAGCCACGCCGCCCTCGCAGGGCCGGCATTTCCGGTTGCCGATGTCGCATTGCTCAGTCATTGTCGTTCTCCTGAAAGACGCCGAACGACGGCGCCGATGGCCTTGAGAGTGGGGTGGATGCGCTCGGGTTCCGGCAAGCGAGGTTCTGTTTGAGATGGACGGCGCTGTGATATAGAATTGCGGCTTCGTGGGGGGGTAGCTCAGCTGGGAGAGCGCCGCGTTCGCAATGCGGAGGTCGGGAGTTCGATCCTCCTCCTCTCCACCAATTATCTGTTTTTAGAAGTCCGGTAATATCCAAAGAACCCGCCTAAGTGCGGGTTTTTTATTGGTCTTTTGTCCGATTAGGGGTAACATCGTCCAACAGCATCCGCACTTTGTCAGGGGTAACTCTTCGGGGTAACCCAAAATTTTAGAAGTGAGTTACCCCAAATGCCTCTAACCGACACCGCAGTGCGCAACGCCAAGCCTGGCGACAAGCCAGTAAAAATGTTTGATGAGCGTGGTCTGTTCCTGATAGTTACCCCTACCGGGGGTAAGTGGTGGCGATTGCGTTATAGGTTCGACAGCAAGGAGAAACTGCTTTCGTTGGGCGTCTATCCTAATGTTGGTCTGAAGGATGCACGTGACAGGCGGGACGAAGCGCGAAAGCTGCTTGCCAACGCTATCGACCCCGGCGAAAACCGGAAAGTGCAGAAAGCGGCAAGGGTTGAACGCTCTGCAAATTCGTTCGAGGTAGTTGCCCGCGAGTGGTTTGCAAAGAACCGCGAGACATGGGCCGCCAGCCATGCCGACAAGATTATCAAGCGACTGGAAAACGATGTATTTCCTTGGCTTGGTGGCAAGGCCATAGCCGAGATAACCGCCCCCGACGTACTGACTGTGCTGCGCCGCATCGAAAGTCGTGGCACCAACGACACAGCGCACCGGGCAAAGAGCAACATTTCACAGGTTATGCGCTATGCCATTGCGACCGGCAGGGCAGAACGTGACCCATGCCCAGACCTGCGTGGCGCACTTCCGCCGCTTCGCCATGACAACTTCGCCAGCATTACGGAACCGGCCAAGGTTGCCGAACTGCTGCGGGCGATGGACGCATTTAGCGGCACGTTTGTGGTCAAGTCGGCACTGCTCCTTGCCCCGCTTCTGTTTGTGCGTCCTGGTGAGCTGCGCAAGGCGTTATGGGCTGATGTTGATCTGGACAGGGCGGAATGGCGTTACTTCGTTACCAAGACCAAGACCGAGCATTCCGTGCCTTTGGCTTTACAGGCGGTGGCGATCCTGAAAGACCTACACGCATTGACAGGCCATGGCAGCCACGTATTCCCTGGACGCGATCCGCAGAAGCCGATGAGCGAGGCGGCAATCAATGCAGCGCTGCGCCGTATGGGTTACGACACCAAGACGGAAATAACCGGGCATGGCTTTAGAGCAATGGCGCGGACGATCCTGCATGAAGAACTGCACCAGAAACCGGAAGTGATCGAACACCAACTGGCCCACAAGGTGCCGGATAGCCTTGGCACCGCCTACAACCGCACCAAGTTCCTGAGGGAGCGCAAGTCCATGATGCAGCTCTGGGCGGATTATCTCGACAAGTTGAAGGCAGGCGCGGACGTGCTCGCGATGCACGGTAGCGCGGCATAACGAGTTTGCCGCGCCTAGCCCGACGGGGCGAAAACCGGGAACCCTTGCCCGGCCGGTGGGGCAACCGATTCAAGGGCCATGCGTGAACGGGGTGCTATGAAACCTTATTACAACGATAAAGACTGCGAACACCTGCGGGCATATCATGCCTATTACCCTGTCCCGCTGGCGGCAATGCTTTGGTGCGGGGTTCCGCTCAATGACATGCAAGAAGAATTGAACCGAATAAGCCCGCACCCCCACATTCGCGGGGTATTCACGCATCCATTCATCCCTTGTTTCGAGGTGCGATGCAATCTCATTCATGACGCAATCGAATGCGGTGCGCTGCCCGCTTCCCGTGAAAATGGGAAAGTAACCGATGACCATATCAGGCCGGAACGGCGGCATGTATCGCGGGAACACTTGAAGGCGTGGATTTCCAAGGAACATCCTGCCGATAAAGCTAAGTGCGCGTTCCTGTTTGATGAAGTCGAGCGCAAGACCCATTCATCAATCAATGCCGACACCTTTCGGGCCTTGCAGGCTGATCGTGACGCGGTGCGGGCGGAACTGGAAAAAGTGAAGGCGGACGCTCAAAAGCTACGGGCGGATGCGGAAACTACAGGCTTTCAAGTTACCGCGATGGATAAGCAAATTGACGCGCTGAACTCCAAGCTGAAAGCTGCTGGCACACCTGATGAACGATCCGAAACCACTTATCTGAACATCATCGCGGCGCTTTTGGATTGCATTGCTGGCAACCTACCAAATGTCCAGAAACATCCATCTTTTGCGAGTGAGGCCAAGCTGATCGAAGCGATTGACGGGCATTTCAGGGGCTACGGCGGCTTATCGCAAAGCACTTTGTCACGAAAGTTTCCAGCGGCAAAGCGAAGCATGGCGGCGCAGTAGTTCCGCAACTGCGGTGGCGGCTTCCGCAACTGCGGTGATTCGCCTTAACGGAAAAAGGAGGATGCACCCGTCTTAACTTGGATAAGGACGGATGCAATGAACCAACTTCCCGAAACCGGCTTTCTTCGATTGCCGCAAATCATTGGCGACCCCAAAGCGGAACCGCCAATTCCCCCAATCATTCCCGTAAAGAAGTCCTGCTGGTGGAGCGGCGTCAAATCTGGCCGCTTCCCCAAGCCGGTGAAACTTGGGCCGCGTGTTACCGCGTGGCGAGTCGAAGACATTCGCGCCCTGATCGCATCGGCATAGGGGGCGGATATGGACAACAACATTCAACGTATCCGCGAAGCCCTGCAATTCATTGATCCAAGCGACCGCCAAACATGGGTGCGCATGGGCATGGCGATCAAGTCTGAGCTTGCCGACACCGGCTTTGACGTATGGGAAACGTGGAGCCAGCAAGCCGAATCCTTCAGCAGCACCGATGCGAGCGATGTGTGGAAGAGCTTACGGGCCGGCGGCAAGGTGACTGTCGGGACGCTGTTCCATGAAGCCAAGGCGAACGGCTGGCGCGATGATGGCGGGCATCAAATACCGACCCCCGAAGAGCTTGCCGAGCGGCGGCGTGTTGCGGTCGACCGGGAAAACCGGGAGAAATTGGCAATCGAGCGTGAACGTGCCGACACGGCGAAGAAAGCGGCGGCAATACTGAAAGCGGCGAGCCAAGCGAAAGCCGATAACCCTTACCTGGTTCGCAAGCGGGTTTCACCAGTGGCGACCCTGCGGGAGATCGACGCGGGCGCAGCGGCGGCGATCCTGGGCTATCCCCCGAAGTCGGGCGGCGACCTGCTGACTGGGCGCTTACTGGTGGTTCCAGTCAAACAAGGCGACGGCATTTCAACGCTGGAACTGATTGACGGCGACAAGCGCAAGGCAGCACTGGCCGGGCGCGGTAGCAAGGTGGGCGGATATTGGGCAACCGAACGCCTAGCAATTCGTGGGATAGCCAGCCTCGATCTGTTCGTGCGGCCCGGCACTACTGCCGAGCAGCGGGAAGCCGTGCTGCTACGCTGGCACCGCGAACAACTCAAGGTCTTGATCCCGCCCCTGCTGGAGAAGTGGCAACCGATCCTCGGCGTGCACGTCGCCGATTGGGGCATCAAAAAAATGAAGACCAAGTGGGGAAGCTGCAACCCCGCCTCCCGGCGCGTCTGGTTCAATCTGGAGCTAGCCAAGAAGCCGGTGCAGTGCCTTGAGTACATCGTGGTGCATGAACTGGTGCATCTGCTGGAGCGGCATCACAACGAGCGGTTCGCGGCACTGCTGGAGACGCACTTGCCGCAGTGGCGGCAGTATCGGGAGATGTTGAGCAAGGCACCGCTGGGCCATGAGGAATGGGAGTACTGAAGATGGCGGCGACAATCTTTCCTTTGAGCAGCCACGCATCGTTCATCTCCCTATGAGTACTAGACGCAAGGGCGGTGGCGGTTAGGGCAGCTTGACGGTAGGCACTGCAAGCTGCAGGCTGGCGAACGGCTTCAGCGCTGGCCTGCACCGCGGCGAAACACGGGCTAAAGTCGAAAGTGGTGTATGACCCATGCGGAGCGGCGGGGGGGTTGAAGAGGCGGCGTGTCTCTGCTGAGAATTGTTTGTCGAGAACGATTTTCAGCAACCAACGAGGACACGCCACGATGA
>WBZM01000755.1_pt1 | contig 39877 bp, 35 predicted proteins | sample 5204271 | NCBI WGS metagenome assembly WBZM01 (sample SAMN12344346, study PRJNA552823) | activated sludge metagenome | biome: Activated sludge suspended growth; feature: Nitrification reactor; material: Wastewater; isolation source: activated sludge from nitrification reactor of wastewater... | reverse complement strand
CGCCGAGATCGCCGCCCGCCGCGCCGCCTTCCGCGCGCTCCACGCCCGCGGCTGCTTCGTGATGCCCAACCCCTGGGACGTGGGCTCGGCGCGCCTCCTGGCGTCCCTCGGCTTCCCGGCGCTCGCCTCCACCAGCGCCGGCCTGGCCTTCTCCCTCGGCCTCCCTGACGGCGCGGCGCCGCGCGCGGCGGTCCTCCCGCACCTGGCGGCGCTGACCGACGCCACCCCCCTGCCCCTCTCCGCCGACTTCGAGTCGGGCTACGCCGCCGACCCGGAGGGCGTGGCGGCGAGCGTGGCCGCCTGCCTGGAGGCGGGCGTGGCCGGCCTCTCCATCGAGGACGCCAGCGGCGACCCGGCGCGGCCCCTCCTCGGTCTCCCGGTGGCGCTGGCGCGCCTCGCCGCGGCCCGCCGCGCGGTGGACGCCGCCGGCGGCGGGGCGGTGCTCACGGCGCGGGCCGAGTGCTTCCTGGTGGGCCACCCGACGCCCCTCCCCGAGGCGCTGCGCCGCCTGGAGGCCTACGCCGCCGCGGGCGCCGACTGCCTCTACGCCCCGGGCCTGCGCACGCCGGAGGAGGTGGCGGCGGTGGTGCGAGCGGTGGCGCCCCGGCCGGTCAACGTGCTCGCCTCCTCGGGCGCCTTCACCCGGGCGCAGCTGGAGGACCTGGGCGTGCGCCGCATCAGCGTGGGCGGCGGGCTGGCCCGCGCCGCCCTCTCCGCCGCCTGGGAGGCCGCCGAGGAGGTGGCGCGGGAGGGGACCTTCCGCGAGGTGGCGGCGGCCAGGCCGCACGCGGCGTTCCAGGCCTTCTTCGCGGGGGATGGCGCGGCGCGCCACGGCTGACCCGCCCCGATGGGGAACGGACGGACCGCCGGGGCGCCCTCCGGCTCTGCTATCCTGTCCGGCCCGCCTGGGAGGCCCCGCCCGTGAACGTCGTCTTCCTCTCGCCCAACTTCCCCCCCAACTTCTGGAACTTCATCCGCGGCCTCAAGGAGGCCGGCGCGACGCCGCTGGCCGTGGACGCCACCGCCTGGGAGGCCCTCTCCCCGGGCCTGCGCCAGCACCTGGCCGAGTACTACAAGGTCGACGACCTCCACGACCACGGCGCGCTGGTGCGGGCCCTCGGCTGGCTCACCCACAAGCGCGGCAAGCTCGACCGGCTCGACTCGATGAACGAGTACTGGCTGGAGACCGAGGCGCGGCTGCGCGACGACTTCAACATCGCCGGCCTGCGCAGCGCCGACATGGCGCGCATCAAGCGGAAGAGCGAGATGAAGCGCGCCTTCCAGGAGGCCGGCGTGGCGGTGGCGCGGGGCCGGATCTGCCGCACCGAGGCCGAGCTGCGCGCCTTCGTCGCCGAGGTCGGCTACCCGGTGGTGGCCAAGCCCGACTCGGGCGTGGGGGCCGCCGCCACCTGGAAGCTGGCCAGCGACGCCGACCTGCCCGGCTACCTCGCCCAGAAGCCGCCCATCGACTACATCGTCGAGGAGTTCGTGAAGGGCGACATGGTCTCCTACGACGGCCTGACCGACCGCGAGGGGAAGGTGGTCTTCGACGCCTCCATCCTCTACGGCGCGGGCGTGATGGAGACCGTCAACGCCGACGACGACATGTCCTACCAGCTGGTGCGGGAGATCCCGGCCGACCTGGTGGCGGCCGGCCGCGCGGTCGCGAAGGCCTTCGGCGTCAAGGAGCGCTTCTTCCACTTCGAGTTCTTCCGGCAGCCGGACGGCCGGCTGGTGGCGCTGGAGGTCAACATGCGCCCGCCCGGCGGCCTCACCGTGGACATGTGGAACTACCAGAACGACGTGGACATGTACCGGGAGTGGGGCAACCTGCTGGTCACCGGGTCCATCGGCGCCCGCGCCACGCGCCCCTGGCAGGTGATGTGGGTGGGGCGCAAGGACCGCTTCCGCTACGCCCACGGCCCGGACGACCTGAGGGCCCGCCTGGGCGGGATGCTGGTGCACCACGCCCGCGTCTCCGACGTCTTCGCGAAGGCCATCGGCAACGAGGGCTTCATCCTGCGCCACGCCGAGCCGGCCCGCCTCCTCGAGGCCCGGGCCCTCATCCTCCAGAAGGCCTGAGCCCGCCATGCACGTCGAGCACCACCACCTGCCCGGCCGGGCCATCGGCCGCCCCATGGAAGTGCGGCTCTTCGGCCACGACGGCCAGCCCGTGCTGGTCTTCCCCTCGCAGGACGGCCGGGCCTGGGACTTCGAGGGCTTCGGGATGATCGACGCCTGCGCCCCGCTCATCGAGGCCGGGCGGGTGCGGCTCTTCGTGGTGGACGGCATCGACTGGGAGAGCTGGACCAACCAGGGCGCCGCGCCCTGGGACCGGGCGCGCCGGCACCAGGACTACGACCGCTGGGTGATGGACGAGGTGGTCCCCTTCGTGAAGCACCGGACCTGGCGCGAGTCGATCTGGACCACCGGCTGCTCCATGGGCGCCCTCCACGCCGCCAACTTCTTCTTCCGCCACCCCGAGGCCTTCGACGGCGTCATCGCCATCTCCGGCCTCTACGACACCACCACCTTCGTGGGCGGCTTCTGCAACGACGACGTCTACTTCAACAGCCCGCTCAAGTTCCTGCCCCACCTCCACGACGGGCGGGTCCTCGACCTCTACCGCCGCGCCCGCATCGCCGTGCTGGTGGGCCAGGGGGCCTGGGAGGAGGAGTGCCTGGCCGACACCCGCGCCCTGGGCCGGGTGCTGGCCGAGAAGGGCGTGCCGGCCTGGATCGACGAGTGGGGCCACGACGTGAACCACGACTGGCCCTGGTGGCGGAAGATGCTGCCCCACGCCCTGGAGCGCCTGGGCGTCTAGCCGCCCGCGCCGCCCGCCACTCCCACCGGGGCGTGCCGGCCGCCCCCGCCGCTCTGGTAGCCTGGGCCCATGCCCATGGACGGCTACCGGCGGCTCCTCGCCTCCAACGAGAAGTGGGTCGCGGAGCGGCTCGCCGAGCGCCCCGACTTCTTCAGCAGCCTCAGCGATGGGCAGCGCCCCGAGTTCGTCTGGATCGGCTGCAGCGACAGCCGGGTCCCCGCCGAGACGCTCACCGGCTGCCAGCCGGGGGACCTCTTCGTCCACCGCAACGTGGCGAACCAGGTGGTCCACACCGACCTCAACATGCTCACCGTGATCTTCTACGCGGTGCAGAAGCTGGGGGTGAAGCACATCATCGTCTGCGGCCACTACGGCTGCGGCGGCGTCCGCGCGGCCATGGCCCGCACCGACTTCGGCCTCATCAACCGCTGGCTGCAGAACATCAAGGACTGCGCCGAGCGCCACGAGGTCGAGCTCTCGGCCCTGCCCGAGGGCGAGGCACGGGAGCGGCGGCTCATCGAGCTCAACGTGGTGGAGCAGGTGGACCACCTCTCCAAGACCTCGGTGGTGCAGCGCGCCTGGAAGCTGGAGGGGCGCCCCTGGCTCCACGGCTGGGTCTACGACATGGAGACCGGGCGGCTGAAGGAGCTGGTGCGGCGCACCGCCGAGGACCTGCCGCACCCGGTCCACCGCTTCGACATCGGGGCGGACGAGGACTGAGCCCTGGCCCGGCCGCTCACCGCGCGCCTGGCCGGCCTGGCCCGGCGCCTGCTCGGCCGGCCCCGGCCCACCGTCCTGGCGGTGGTGCTGCCGGCCGACGCGGCGCTGGCCGCGGCGGTGCGCGCCCACCAGGCGGAGCTGGGGCGCGCCTGCGGCGTGCGCTGCGACCTCGCCACGCCGCCCCACGTCACCCTGAAGCTGGGCTTCGAGGCGGCCGGGCCCGAGGCGGTGGCCGGCTGGCTGGCCGGCCTGGCCGCGGCCTGCGAGGGCTTCGAGCTCGAGGTGGCCGGCGTGGGCGCCTTCGACGACGGCGTGCTCTACCTCGACGTGGCGCCCCAGCCCCGCCTGCAGGCGCTCCACCGGCAGGTGGTGGCCGGGCTCGAGGCCCGCTTCGGCGTGCCGCCCTGGCCGCTGGAGGAGGGCGGGCGCTTCCACTTCCACGTCACGCTGGCCTCGGGCCTCGCCCCGCCGGCGCTGGAGGCGGCCCGGCGCCACCTCTCGCCGCGGGCCGGCCGCCACCGGCTCCCGGTGGAGGGGATCGCGCTCCTGCGCGCCGAGGGGGCCGGCTGGGTGGTGGCGGGGCGCTACCCGCTGCGCCCGCGCCCCAGCGCGGCCCGCACCAGCCCGTAGAGCCCCACCCGCCGGAGCGCCGCCGCGGCCAGGGCCCGCGCCCCGCGCCGCTCGGGCGGGTTGATGGGCTCGGCCAGCACCTCGGGCCAGAGGCGGGCGATGAGCGCCCGCAGGAGCGGGAAGCCGGGCGCCCGGCGCTCCGCCTCGTCCACCGCGAGGAGCAGCGCCAGCAGGGCGCGGCAGTCGAGGGGGGCGAAGGCGTCCTGCACCAGGTCGTACTCGCTCCGGATCTGGGCCTGCCAGCGCCCCGCCATCTGCTCCCAGCAGAAGAGGTCGAGGAGCGGCACCGGCCCGCGGGGCGCGGCCGCGAGCCACTCGCCGAGCGCCTGCAGCGGGTACGGGTCCGTGCCGAGCAGGGCCAGCCGGCCCAGCGCCTCGGGGGTGGGCCCCTCGCCGTCCGGGAGGCGCCAGAAGCACTTCACGATCTCGGCCACGTCGCCGGTGAGCACGGTGGCCCCGTCGGGCAGGTGGTCGCGCATGGCCTGGGCGTCGCCGCAGTAGGCGTCCTTCACCGCGCCGACGTTCTTCCGCAGCGCCGCGCGGAAGGCCGGGTCCACGGCCCGCGGGTAGGGGACGACGCGGTGCGGGACGCCGAGGCGGCGCAGCAGCCGCGACGGCACCACCACGTCGCGGGAGCCGGCCGGCGCGGTCGGGTAGGTGAGCGTGAAGCAGGTGGCCTCGCCCACCAGCCCGCGGGAGAGGGCCAGCACCAGGCGGCTGTCCCAGCCGGCGGTGAGGGGGATGGCCAGCGCCCCGCGGCGCCGCGCCCCCTCCACCAGCCCGCCGAGCAGGCGGGCCGCCTCCGCCACCGCGACCTCCGGCGCGGGCGGCGACGGCAGGGCGCCGGGGCCGGGCCAGGTGCGGCGCGCCGCGCCGGCGGCCAGGTCGAGGGCGTGGTTGGGCAGGAGGCAGCGCACCTCGCGGAACAGGGTGCGGTCGCCCGGCATCCAGTAGACCGCGCCCTCGTCCTCGCCGCGGGTGGCCATCCAGGCCTCGGCCTCCGGATCGCGGCCGAGCCCCAGGACGCGCGCCAGCAGGGCGGGCTGCGAGGCGGCCCACACCTCGCCGCCCACCGCGCACCAGTGGACCTGGCGCAGGCCGCAGGCGTCGTGGAAGAGCACCGCCGCGTCGCCGTCCCGCACCAGCGCGGCGAAGCGGCCGCCCCAGCCGTCGGTGCGCGCCGGCGCCGCCGCCGGCCCGGCCTCCAGCAGCGCCGCGGCGAGGTCGGCCTCGGTGGCGTCCGGCCGGGCCGGGTCGACCAGCGTGCCGAGCACGGTGGCCGAGCGCGCCCCCGCGGCGCGGTGGGCCACCGGCAGGTCGGGGTGGGCCGCCAGCCGCAGCCGCGGCGCGATCTCCACGCGGGTCCAGCCCACGTGACCCTCGGTGAACCGCGGCCCCAGCAGGAACTGGCGCCGCCAGGCCAGCCGCCCGTCCGCCGCCGCTCCCCCCTGCGCGCCCGTGTCCATGCCACCCCCGTCGGGGCCCGGCGCGTGTCCCCGGGCCCACCGACCGGAGCCTGCCACGCTCGGTGCTAGGCTGTCGCTCTCTCGAACGCAGGGCATGGGACCGGGGGGTCCGGGATGTCGCCGATGACGGAGACCGCGCAGGTGGCACCCGGGAGCACCGACGCCGCGTTGGAGGTGCGGGTGCTCCGCGGCGTGCGCGGCGAGCCGCTGCTGGAGCGGCAGCTCGACGCCCTCAACCTGGCCTCGCGCCGCCCCACCCCCTTCGGCGGCACCCGGCTGCTGCAGGAGTTCATCGACCACGACGAGTACGCAGGGCCGGGCGTCGAGGTGCGGCTCCTGGCCGCGGTGGAGGGGGGCCGCCTGGTGGGGCTCTTGCCGCTGCGCCGGGTCCCGGTGCGGGCCCTCGGCCGCGACGAGGCGCTGCTCGAGTTCCTCATCACCCACGACAACGACCGGCCGGACCTGGTGGCCCGCCCGGAGGACGAGGCGCGCTGCGCCGCCGCCCTCTGGCGCCACCTGCTCGGCCCGGGGCGCGACTGGCACTTCCTGGAGCTGCGCAACGTGGAGCCGGGATCGGCGCTGCTGCCCGCCGCCGGCCGGCCCCTCCCCGGCGCCTTCGCCCGCGTCGTCGAGGGGGCGCCCACCGCCGTCATTCCCACCCCGCAGGGCGACCTGGCCGCCTGGTACAAGACGCTCAAGAAGGGCTGGCGCCACACGGTGGCGCGCCTGGGGCGCCGCTGCCTGGGGGCGGGCGCGGTGGAGCTGGTCACCTGCCGGGATCCGCGGGCCCGCGGCCCGCTCCTCGACCTCTACCTCGACCTCGAGGCGCGCAGCTGGAAGCGCGGCCACGGCGTGGCCCGCCACCCGGCGCGGCTCGCCCTGCACCGGGCCCTGTGCGCCCCGGACCACCCGCTGGCGCTCACCTTCCAGTTCCTGCTCCTCGACGGCTTCGCCGTGAGCGGCTTCGTCTTCGGCGAGTTCGCCGGGACGCTCTACGGCCTGGAGATCTGCTACGACGCCGCCTTCCAGGCGCTCGGGCCGGGCAACCTCATGTCCCTGGCCTCGGCGGGCGAGGCCATCGCCCGCGGCCACCGGTCCCTCAACCTCTTCGCCGACTTCGCCTACTACAAGGGCAACTGGGGCGCGGAGCTGATCGAGACCCGGACCCTGCAGGCCTACCGGACCGGCAGCGCCCACTGGCTCAAGGCCCACCTCGGCGACGCCAAGCGCGCCGTGGCCGGCGGGTGGCTGGCGGCGCGGGCCGGCCGCTTCAACAAGGTGAAGCAGCAGGTGGACGCCGCGCCGCCCGCCCCGGCCCCTGCCGATGACGGCGAGGGCGACGCCGCCAAGGCCCCGAAGGGCCCACCGGATCGGTCGGCGGAGCGGGCGCTGGCGGCGCGGCTGCTGGGCGGCCTGGACGCCGCCGGCATCCCGTACACCCGCCTCGCCGGCGCGGCGCTGGAGGCCGCCCTCCCCTTCGCCCCGGCCAAGGGCGCCAAGGAGGCCTGAGCGGTGGCCCGGGTGGCGGCCCACGGCGGGCGCCTCGCGCTGGCCGCCCTCGGCGCGCTGGCGCTCCTGGCCGGCTGGAAGGCCTGGCGCGTGGCGCGGGAGACCTGGGACGATCTCGCCCCGCCCCGGGAGGCGGTGCCGGCGGCGCGCCGCGCCGAGCTGCCGGGCGGCGAGGAGGTGGCCCTCACCACCGCCGACGGGCTCACGCTGCGCGGCTGGTACGCCCCCTCCCGCAACGGCGCGGCGGTGGCGGTGCTGCACGGGCTGGGCGGGAGCCGCCTGCAGCTCCTCCCGGTGGCGGCCGACCTGGCGCGGCGCGGCTACGGCGTGCTGGCGCTGGACCTGCGCGCCCACGGCGAGAGCGGCGGAGCGCGCACCACCCTCGGCGAGGCCGAGCAGCGCGACGTCGCGGCGGCGGTGGCCTTCCTGGCGGCGCGCCCGGAGGTCGACCCGCGCCGCCTCGGCGCGCTGGGCTTCTCCCTGGGCGGGATGGCGCTGGCGCTGGAGGCGGCGGGCGACGCCCGCCTGGCGGCGGTGGCGCTGGCCGGCGTGCCGCCCTCGCTGGCCGACCTGGTGCGCACCGACGAGCCGGGGGCGCGCGGGGAGGTCTCGCTGCTGGCGCTGCGCGCCGCCGGGGTGGCGGTGGACGCCATCCGGCCGGCCGACGCCCTGTGCCGCCTGGCCCCGCGCCCGTTGCTCCTGGTCTTCGGCGCGGCCGACCCGGCGGCCGCCGCGGCCGGCGCCCTGCGCGCCCGCGCCTGCGGCCCGGTGCGCCTGGTGGTGATCCCGGGCGTGGACCACCAGGGCTACGCCGCGGCCGGCGCGGCCCGCTTCGAGGCGGCCCTGGCCGCCTTCCTCGACGAGGCGCTGCGTGGCTGAGCCCGCCGCCGACCCCGCACCCTGCGTGCCTCCCCTCCACGCGGTGCTTGCTGGCGCGGGCGCCCCGTGGAAGGCTCGCCGCCGCCTCGCCCCCAGCGCCCGCACCGCCCCATGACCGCCCCTGCGCCCCAGCCCGCCGCCCCCGGCGCCCCCTCCGTCGAGGCCAGCGCCCGCATCGGCCGCAACGTCTTCCACCTGGTGCTGGGCCAGGTGGCCACCACCGCCATCGCCATCGGCTACAGCGCGGCGCTGGGCCGCCTCCTCGGCACCCAGGACTTCGGCACCTGGTTCCTGGTCACCACCATGGCCACCTTCGCCTTCGTGGTGGTGGAGTGGGGCGGGGGGCTCTTCGTCATCCGCGAGATCGCCCGCGCGCCGGAGCGCGCCGGCCTGCTCCTCGGCAGCGCCCTCGCCGTCCGCGCCGCCGGGACCGCCCTGATCCTGGGGCCGGCGGTGGCGGTGGCCTGGCTCCTCGGCTACCCGCCGCGCATCCTCTGGCTGGCCGGCGCGGCCGTCGCGGCGGCCCTGCCCCTCTCCCTGGCGCAGGCCTACGGGATGGTCTTCCGCGGCCGCGACGTCATGAGCCGCGACGCCTCGGTGGCGGTCGTCAACAAGGTGGTGACGGTGGGGCTGGCGCTGCCGGCGCTCTGGCTCGGCCTGGGCGTCTCCGGCGTGCTCCTCGGCCAGGGGCTGGCCGGCGTGGTGGCGGTGGGGGTGGCGGCCTGGTTCTACCGGCGCCTCGGCGCCCCCCGGCTCTCCAGCACCGTGGCCGGCGCGCGCGAGGTGATGGCCGGTTCGGTGCCGCTGCTGGCCCTGGCGGTGGCCAACTCGGTGCAGCCCTACCTCGACGTGGTGGTGCTCTCCAAGCTGGCCAGCCCCGCGGCGGTCGGCTGGTTCGGCGCCGCCCGCAACATCATGGGCACCCTGCTGGCGCCCGCCGGGATCCTCGCCTCGGCCACCTACCCCTACCTGTCGCGCGCCACCGAGGTGCCCGGCCAGCTCCGCTCCGCCCTGCGCACCTCGCTGCGCCCCGCCCTCTGGCTGGGCGCCCTGGCCTGCGCCGGCACCTGGCGCTTCGCCGACCTGGCGGTGGGGCTGATCTACGGCCACCAGAAGTTCGGCCCGTCGGTGGCGGTGCTGGCGGCCTATGCCCCCGGCCTCTTCCTCATGTTCGTGGACGTGCAGCTCGGCCACGTGGCGGTGGCGGTGGGCTCGGCGCGCCGCTTCGCCCTGCTCAAGGCCGGGGCCATCGCGGTGAGCACCGGCCTCGGCCTGGTGCTCATCCCGCTCTTCGAGGCGCGGGACGGGAACGGCGGCCTCGGGGTGGTGCTGGCCTTCGTGGCCAGCGAGCTGGTGGTCTTCGTGGGCGCCCTGGCCCTCCTGCCGCGCGGCGCGCTGGAGGGGGCCCTGGTCGGCGACGTGGCGCGGGCCGCGGCCGCCGCGGCGCTCACGCTGGGCCTCCTCGGGCTCCTGCCGGACCTCCACCCGGTGCTCGGGCTGCCGCTCTGCGTGGTCGCCTTCACCGCCGCCTCCTTCGCGGTGGGTCTGGTGCGGCGGGCCGACCTGCCGGTGCTGCGGGCCGTGGTGCTGCGCCGCGGGTAGGGCCTGCGCGGGCGCCGTCGCCGCCCTGTCCACCCGCGGCGCCGCTGCGGCCCGCTGCCTCCCCCGAAGGACCGGCCCCGGCCCGATCGGGCCCTTCCTTTCGCTCGCCGTCACATGTCCTCCGAACCCTGACACACCGTCGCGGGATGGATCGAGCCACACCGGCGTGGTCACGTCGCACCATCTGCAGGAGGAGGTGGGGGGACGTGAGCCCAGCCGAACTTGCGCCCGGCGCGGTCCTCGAGGTCCGCGGCTTCGACGACCTGGACGCGCTCGGCGCCCTGGCGCCGGCCCTCGAGGCCTTGAACCTCGCGTCGCGCCGCCCCACGCCCTTCGCCACCCTCGACTACCTCCGCACCTTCCTGGCCCACGACGAGGACGCCGCTTCCGGCTACCGGCCCCTCCTGCTGGTCGCGCTCGACGGGGGCGCGCCGGCCGGCTGGGTGGCCCTGCGGCGCCAGCCCGGCCGCCTCCTCGGGCTGCCGGCCGACCGGATCGAGTTCCTGGTGCTCCACGACAACGAGCGGCCGCACCTGGCCTGCCGCCCGGAGGACGAGGCCCGCTGCGCCGAGGCCTTCACCCGGCACCTGCTCTCGCGCGAGCCGGCCTGGAGCCAGTTGGAGTGGATGGAGCAGGAGGCCGACTCGCCGCTGGCCGCCGCGGCGGACCGGGCCGCCGGCGTCTTCGTGCGGCGCTTCGAGCACCACCCCAACGCCACCATCGAGTGCCGCTGGGACGACGCCGCCGGCTACTACCGGAGCCTCGGCAAGAACTTCCGCGCCTCGCTGCGCTGCCACGCCAACCGGCTCACCGCCGCCGGCCGCGTGGAGTTCGCCTCCACCTGGGACCCGGCGGCCGCCGCGCGCCTCCTGGACCTCCACCTCGACGTGGAGGCGCGGAGCTGGAAGGGCCCGGCGGCGGCCGGCGTGAGCCGCCACCCGGTGCGGGTGGACTTCTTCCGCGCCCTGGTGGCGTCGGGCCAGCCCATGCGCATGGGGCTGCGGCTCCTGCTCCTCGACGGCGTGCCGGTGGCCAGCGAGATCAACGGCGAGTTCGGCGACACCTGGTACGCGATGGAGGGCACCTACGACGAGGGCTGGCGCGACACCGGGGCGGGCCACCTGCTCTTCCTCATGAGCATGCGGGAGGCCCTGGGGCGCGGCATCCGCCGGGTCAACCTGCTCAACAACTACGCCTACGTGAAGCGCCGCTTCGGGGCCACCATCACCGAGACCGCCGGCGTGCAGCTCTTCCGGCCCTGGACGCCGCTCTGGGCCAAGGCGCGCCTCGGCGGCCTGCGGCGGCGCCTCCTCGGGCCGGGCACCACCCAGGCCGACGTGGACTACAACCTGGTGCGGGGCCGCCGCGAGGGCGAGGAGGGGGAGGCGGTGTCCGCGCGGCGGCCGGACCGGTCGGCCTCGCGCCGCCTGGCCGAGGCGCTGCTGGGCGCCGACGGGCGGGCAGTGGAGCGCACCGGGGTGGAGGCCCTGCTCTCCATCCTGGGCAAGTCGCCGGAGGCCCCGCCGCCGCCGCCCGCCAGGCCGGCCCGGGCGCCCCGATCCCGCCAGCCCCGCCAGGGCACGCCGGGCGGCGCGCCGCCGGACGCCTGAGCTAGGAGGCCGCCAGCGCCCGCAGCACCGCCTCCAGCTGCTCCTTCTCCATGGGCTTCTGGTGGATGCGCCCGCGCATCGAGTCGGCGAAGGCCACCGAGCGCGGGGTGAAGGCGCCGGCGGTGCAGAAGGCGGTGCGCCGGGCCAGGGCGGGGTGGCGCGCCTCCACGTGCTCCAGCAGGGCCTGGCCGTCCACGCCGGGCATGAGCACGTCGCAGAGGATGGCGTCCCAGTCCGGGTCGCGATCGATCAGCTCGATGGCCTCCCGCCCGCCCAGCCGAACGTGCACCTCGTGGTTGCCGGAGAGCATGCGGCGGTAGGCGGCCAGCAGCGTGGGCTCGTCGTCCACCAGCAGCACCTTGAGCTTCTGGCGCGGCGCCGGGGCGCTCGGCGGGGAGGCCGGGGCGGCGACCGCGGCGGCGCTGGCGGCCGGGCCCGGCCGGGTGGGGAGCCAGACCTCGAAGGTGGCGCCGGCGCCCGGGGAGGAGCTGACCTGGATCTCGCCGCCGTGGCTCCGCACGATCTCGGCGCAGAGGTAGAGCCCGAGGCCGGTCCCCTTCCCCTGGCCCCGGGTGGTGAAGAAGGGCTCGAAGAGGCGCGCCCGCACGTCGGGGGCGATGCCCGCGCCGGTGTCGCGCACCCGCAGCACCACCCCGCCCTCCACCACCGCGGTGACCACCTCGATCTCGTTGGCCTCGGGCGCCCCCTCGGCCACGGCGTGGGAGGCGTTGACCAGCAGGTTGGTCACCACCTGCACCAGCCGCCCGGCGTCGGCGTCCACGGCGGGGACCGGCGCGAGGCGCCGCACCAGCCTGGCCCGCAGGGCGATCTGCCGCTCCACCAGCCGGCAGGCCTCCTCGGCCACCGCGTCGAGGCGCGTCTCGGAGAAGCGCCCGGTCCCGGGCTGGGCGTGGTCCAGCAGGGCCCGCACGATGGTGGCAATGCGCCGGACGCCGGTGAGGTTGTCGCCCACGATGTCGCGGACGTCCTGGAGCAGGGCGCGCGCCGTGGCCTGGTCGGCGGCCCCTGGCCCGCCCGGCCGCTCCAGCAGGTCGCCCAGCGTGGCCAGCTGGCCCTGGAGCACCGTGAGGTTGGCGAGGAGGAAGGCGGCCGGGTTGTTGACCTCGTGGGCCACCCCGGCCGCCAGCTGCCCGATGGCGGCCAGCCGCTCGCTGTGGAGGAGGCGGCGCTGCACCAGCCTCTCCCGCGCCTCCCGCTCGGCCAGCTCCTCGGCCATCATGTTGAGGCCGGTGCCGATGCCGTCGAGGAGCGAGCCGTCGCCCAGGATGGTGGCGCGGCGAGAGGTGTCGCCCCCGGCCACCGCGGCGATCAGGTCGAGGAAGTCGGCGAGGCGGGCCTCCTCGGCCGGCTCGAGGGCGCCCGGCGCCCGGCTGGCGCCCTCCTCAGCCATCGGCGCCTCCCGGCGGCTCGCCCGCGCCGCCCCGCAGCCAGGTCTCGGCCTCGGCCTCCGAGGAGAAGAGCCGCGTGGGGGTCCCGGGGCGGTTGAAGCGCAGGTAGAAGTTCCCCACCACCCGGGAGAGCGGCGAGCCGATGAGCAGCGCCACCCGGCCGCTGACGCGGGCCGCCCCCGGGCCGGCCAGCTCCGCGCGGGCCTCGGCCGCCTGCACCTTCACCTCGCGCAGGTCGATGAGCGCCGGCAGGCGCCGCCCGCCGGTGAGGGCCAGGCTGGCGGCCAGGTTCTCCAGCGCGTCCTCGCGCGTCACCTCGGCGCCTCGGAGGAAGCGGCCGTGCAGCAGGCCGCGCTCCACCCAGAGGAGACAGGTGCGGGTGGTCACGGCGCCCGGGGGCGCCGGGAAGGGGACGGGCTGCTGGGCCATCGTGGCGGGAAGATAGGCCCCCGGATCCGGCGCTGGCAACGCCCGGCCTCGGACCCAGCGGCGATTCTCCTGGCGGTCTGGGGCCGGCGGCACCCGCCGCACGGGGAGGCGCACCGTCCACCTTGCCCGCGCGTCCGTGGCCGTGCCAACCTCCACGGGATTGTCCAAGACCGGCCCCCAGGACCAGGAGCGAGGCTCCATCTCGGCCATCATGGCCGAGCTGGCGCGCATCCCCGAGGCGCCGGCCACCGCCCCGTTCGCCCCCGGCCTCAAGGCGGGCCTGCGCATCGGCCGCTTCGAGCTGGTGCGGGAGCTGGGCCGGGGCTCCTTCGGCGTGGTCTTCGAGGCCCTCGACACCGACCTGCGCCGCTCGGTGGCCTTCAAGGTGGTCCGCCCCGGCAGCACCGAGGTGGCCACCGACCAGCTGCGCCGCGAGGCCGAGACCATCGCCGGGCTGGCCCACCCGAACCTGGTGACCCTCTACGACCTGGGGCGCTGCGACTACGGCCCCTACCTCGTGCTGGAGCTGCTGCGCGGCCGCACCCTGCGCGAGCGGCTCAAGGAGGGGCCCATCGCGCCGGCCCAGGCCCTGCGCCTGGCGGCCGACGTGGCGCGGGGCCTGGCCCACGCCCACGCCCGCGGCGTGGTGCACCGCGACCTCAAGCCCTCCAACGTCTTCCTCTGCGACGACGGGTCGGTGCGGGTCCTGGACTTCGGCCTGGCCCACGCCTTCGGCCGGCGCCGGCTGGACGGCGGCACGCCCGACTACATGGCGCCGGAGCAGTGGCGCGGCGCCCCGGAGGACGAGCGCACCGACGTCTTCGCCCTGGGGGTGCTCCTCTACCGCATGCTCTCCGGGGAGCTCCCCTTCCCCGACGACGGCGGCAAGGCCATCGGCGGCGCGCGGCCGGCGCCGGCCCTCGACGTGCCGGACGTGCCCGGCGCCGGCCCGGCGGTGGCCTGGATGCTGGAGAAGGACCCGGTGGACCGGCCCCGCGACGCCGCCGCGGCCCTGGCGGCCCTGGAGCCGCTCCTCCCGGCCACCACCTCCTCCGCCTCCCGGGTCGGCGCCTCCTCCTCGGTGCGGGTGCGGCGGCGCGCCGGCGGGCGCGGCCCGGCGGTGGCGGCGCTGGTGGCGGCCGGCGTGGCCCTGGCGCTCCTGGGCGCCTGGCTGCTGCGCGGGCGGCTCGAGCCGGCCGGCCCGCCCCCCGGGCCGCCCTCGGTGGCGGTGCTGGCCTTCGCCGACATGAGCCCGCAGCAGGACCAGGAGTACTTCTCCGACGGCCTGGCCGAGGAGATCATCAACTCGCTGGCCCGGGTGGACGGGCTGCGGGTGGCCGGCCGCACCTCCTCGTTCAACTTCAAGGGGCGCGCCGTCGACCTGCGCGACGTGGGCCGGCAGCTCGGCGTGGCGGCGGTGCTGGAGGGCTCCATCCGCAAGGAGGGGACGCGGGTGCGGGTCACCGCCCAGCTGGTCGAGGCGGAGCACGGCTACCACCTCTGGTCGCAGACCTTCGACCGCGAGGTGACCGGCATCTTCGCGGTGCAGGAGGAGATCGCCGCCTCGGTGGCGGAGGCGCTCAAGGTGAAGCTGCTGGAGGGCGGCCGGCCGTCGAGCCGCGCCTGGACCACCGCGGTGCCCGAGGCCCACGCCCAGTACCTGCTCGGCAAGCAGCTGATGCGCCGCGACTCGGCCAAGGGGGCCCGGCTGGCGGAGGTGGCCTACCGCAAGGCGGTGGAGCTCGACCCCGGCTACGCGCCGGCCTGGGCCAACCTGGCGCTGGCCATCTTCTGGGGCTACGGCAACGTGGGGGACGAGGGCCGGCCCCTCGCCGAGGCGCAGGCCCAGGCCCGCGCCGCCGCCGAGAAGGCGGTGACCCTGGCGCCCGACCTCTCCGACGCCTTCGCCGCCCGCGGGTTCCTCCGCATGACCCTCGATCGCGACCTGGCCGGCGCCCGCGCCGACATGGAGCGCGCCCTCTCGCTCAACCCCGGCAACCCGGAGCACCTCTGGCGCTACGGCCGCCACCTGCTCGGCCCGGCCGGCCGCTTCGAGGAGGCCATCGCCGCGGCGCGGCGGGCCTCCGAGCTCGACCCCCTCTCCTCGCCGCCCTGGTCGTCGCTGTCGGCGCTCTACCTGGCGGCCGGCCAGCCGGAGCTGGCGCGCCGGGCCGCCGAGCGGTCGCTGGTGCTGACGCCCACCCAGGACACCGCCCCCTCGGTGCTGGCCGCGGTGGAGCTGATGCAGGGGCGCCCCGAGGCGGCCCGCCAGGCCGCGCGGCACTGCGAGGAGGAGGTCTTCCGCCAGGAGGTCGAGGCGGCGGCGCTCCACGACCTGGGGCGCAAGGCCGAGGCGCAGGCGGTGCTCGACCGGCTCATCGCCGAGCACGGCGACGACGGCCCGTTCCAGGTGGCGGCGGTCTACGCCTGGTGGGGCGACGCCGACCGCGCCTTCGCCTGGCTCGACCGCGCCATCGCCCAGCACGACGGCGGCATCATGGACCTGCGCCTCGAGCCGCTGCTGGCCAAGATCCGCAAGGACCCGCGCTTCCCCGCGGTGCTGGCCAGGGCCGGCCTGGGGGAGTGACTAGAGGGCGTGGATCACCCGGGCGTCGACCCGGAGCGCCTCGTAGATGGCCAGCCGCTGCGGCTCGCTGGTCAGCTCCACCACCACCGTGACCGCCAGGTACTTGCCGCCCTCGCTGGCGCGCACCGTGGCCGGCTCGACCACCTCCGCGCCGGCGGCGCGCTCCACCAGCGCCTGCACGTGGGCCGCGAAGTCCTCGGCGGCCAGGCCGAAGACCTTGAGCGGGTAGCTGGCGGGGTAGGTCAGCGGCGAGCGGCCGTCCGGGGTGCCCATGGCCGGATGATAGCGCCCCGCCCGCGCCGCCGCCCGCCCGCCTCCAGCACCGCCACCAGGTCGGCGTGGACGGCGTAGGCGGTCTGGTCCACGCCGCCGCGCCCCTCCCACAGCCCCAGCTCGCCCATCAGGTCGGTCTCCAGCACCAGCACGCCGTCGGCGCCCCGCGAGACCAGCAGGTCGTCCTGGGGCAGCGCCTCCGGCGCCACCGCCACGCGCACCCGGCGCCCCTCGCGCCGCCCGCGCACCACCAGGCGCAGCACCTGGCCCGCGGCCCGCGCCGCCGCCAGGTCGGCCGCGGTCACGCCAGCGATGCCGCGCCGGTCCACCTGGGCCGGCCGCACCGCCGCGCCGAGGAGCGCGCCGGCCAGCACGCAGCCCTTCACCGCCGCGTCCCAGCCCTCCACGTCGTTGGAGGGGTCGGCCTCGGCCACGCCGGCCGCCTGGGCCGCGGCCAGGGCGGCCTCGAAGGTGGCGCCGCCCTCCATGGCGGACAGGATGCGGGTGGTGGTGGCGTTGAGGAGGCCGCGGAAGCCGAGCACCCGCGCCCCGGGCAGGCAGCGCTCCACCAGGTTGAAGATGGGGGTGCCGTCCATCACCGTGCCCTCGTGGCGGAAGGCGACGCCCTGGCGCGCCGCCAGCCGGCGCAGCGCCGCGCCGGCGTGGGCCACCGGACCCTTGTTGGCGGTGACGACGTGGAGCCCCCGGGCGAGCGCGGCGCGCACGTGGTCGAGGGCCGGGCGGCCGGTGCGGGGCTCGAGGGGCGTCAGCTCCACCAGCACGTCGGCCGGCGCGCGGCGCGCCAGGTCGAGGGCGGCGTCGAGGGGCGGGCCGCGGTGCAGCGCCGCCAGGCTGCGCCCCGCCCTCGCCAGCGCCAGGGCGCGGCGCAGGTCGAGCCCGGCCGGATCGACGGCCAGGCCGTGGCGGCCGGTGGCGATGGCGGTGACGCGGACCTCCGCGCCGCGGGCGGCCAGGTCGCGCCCGTAGGCGCCGAGGAGCCGCCCGGCCCAGCACCGCCCCACGGCGCCGAACCCGACGAGGGCGACGCGGACGGGGCGGAGGCGGTGGGCGCGGGGCCTGGTGGTGGTCCGGGAGGGCATGCGCCGATTCTACGGCAGGCGCCCGGCCCCGCCCCGCGCTATGGTCGGGGCACCGGGAGGTGGCCGATGGCCGGACTGCTCGAGGGCGACGGGATCAAGAAGGCGCTGCGGTGGCTCGCCGAGCGGCGGCTCGAGGCCCCGCAGGCCCGGCGCAGCGCCCTCATCGACGAGGCCGCCACCCGCTTCGACCTGACGCCGCTGGAGGTGGAGTGGCTGCTGTCGAACTGGCGTGAGGACGCGGAGAAGGCGGCGCCGTAGGCGCCTCCGGGGAGGGGCCCCGGCCTCCGCCCTAGTTCTTCTCCAGCTCCTCGATCAACGCCGCCAGCATCTTGCAGGTCTCCTCGACGCGCGCCGGCGGGGTGCGCTCCAGCACCTTGGCGATGGGCGACTCGCCGGAGGCCGCCGAGCGCTCCTCGATGCGGCGCGCCTTGGGCGTGAGGTGCAGCAGCACGCGGCGAGAGTCGGCCGGATCGGGCTCGCGCCGCAGCAGGCCGGCCTCCTCCATGCGCTGCACCACCCGCGTCACCGTGGCGGGCGTGACGTGGAGCCAGCGCGCGATGTGGCTCGGCGTGGAGCCCGGGCGCAGGGCGATGACCCGGATGATGAAGCGCTGCGGCGCGGTCACCCCCACCACGCGGAGCAGCCGGCGCGAGCGCTTGTTGAGCGCGTGGTCGAGCTGCCAGAGGAGCTGCACGAAGCGGAGCGGATCCGGCAGCCCGCCGCCGCGTCGATCGCCCGACCTGTCGCCTGCCATACCCCGGCCTCCCGGCGGCCCGAGCCCCGCCCTCGCCGCCCCAGGGAGTCTACGACGGGCGCACCGTCTTGGCAGCCTCCAGGGCCGCCGACCAGGCCGGCGTCCCCACCGAGTCCTCCGGTGCCTCCAGCGTGAGCAGCAGCAGGCCGCCGGCCGCGGGGACGAGCAGGTGGCGCAGGCGCCAGGGCGCCAGCTCGCGCGTGTCGGAGACCTCCACCCAGGGCGCCCCGTCCAGCGCGCCCTCCTCCAGCAGGCGCTGCCCGGGCCCGACGAGGGCGCGGCGATCTGCCGCGCTCCCGGCCGGGAGCGGCCCCTGCGCGAAGAGCAGCAGGCCGCCCGGCGCCACCAGGTCGAAGCCGGGCCAGGTCTCCGGCGCCGGCCCCGACTGCAGCGCGAAGCCCTCCGGCCAGGCCATGGAGAAGCCGCCGGCCTCGAGGCGCCAGCCGGCGCCGGCGGGCCCGGCGCCCACCTCGGCCACCTCGCCCGCCGCCGCCACGCCGGCCCCCAGCTCCACGCGGCAGCCGCCCTCGCCGGGCGCCAGCACCAGCCGCCGCGGCAGGCCCGCCGCCGGGCGGTGCGTCGCCACCACGGCGTCGCCGCCGCGGCCGCCGTGCCGCTCCAGGGAGAAGGGGATCCGCGGGACCACCGCGATGCCGTGGCCGGCCAGGCGGACGTGGGCGTGCATCGGGGGAGTCTACCGGGGGCCCGGCGCGGGCGCAGCACGCCGCCCGCGCGTGCTATGAGGCCGCGTGCCCGACCTCTCCCCCACCGCGCTGGTCGCGCTCACCCTGGTGAGCGCCGCGGCCGGCCTCATCGACGCCATCGCCGGCGGCGGCGGCCTGCTCACCGTGCCGGCGCTGCTGTGGGCCGGCCTGCCGCCCCACCTGGCCCTCGGCACCAACAAGGGCCAGGCGGTCTTCGGCTCGGGCGCGGCGCTGGCGCGGTTCGCCCGGGCCGGCCTCATCGAGCCGGCGCGGGCCCGCCTCGGCTTCCCCCTCGGCCTCCTCGGCTCGCTCCTCGGCGCGGCACTGGTGCTCCAGGTCTCGCCGTCGGCGCTGAAGCCGCTGGTGCTCCTGCTCCTCGGCGCCGCCGCCCTCTTCATCGGCCTGCGCCGCGGCAAGCCGGAGGCGCGCGCCGCCGCGGGCCTGGCGCCGCCGCGCCACGGCGGCACCTGGGCGGCCGGCCTGGTGGCCCTCGCCATCGGCGCCTACGACGGGTTCTTCGGCCCCGGCACCGGCACCTTCCTGATCGTGGCCTCGGTGGCCTTCCTGGGCGACGACCTCACCCAGGCCTCGGCCGGCGCCAAGGTGGTCAACTTCGCCTCCAACCTGGCCGCCCTGGCCCTCTTCGCCTGGCGCGGCCTGGTGGCCTGGCCGGTGGCGCTCCCCATGGCCGCCGGGCAGCTGGCCGGCGCCTGGCTGGGCGCCCACCTGGCGGTGCGACGCGGCGACCGGCTGGTGCGCGGCGTCACGGTGGCGGTGGCCCTGGCCCTGGCCGCCAAGCTGGCCTGGGACCTCCGCGGCTGACCCGGCGGTGCCCCCGCGCCGGACCCGGGGCGGGTGCGCCGTACCATGCTCCGTCGTTTCCACCCGGGCCCCCGCGGCTGGTATCCTCTCGCACCTTCACCGCCTCCCAAGGAGCGTCCCGCCGCATGGCCCGCACCGTGACCGCCGAGGAAGCCGTCGCCGTCGTCCGTTCCGGCGAGCGCGTCTTCATCCACTCCGTGGCCGCCGCCCCGCAGCGGCTCATCACCGCCCTGACCGCCCGCGCCAGCGAGCTGCGGGTGGTGGAGATGGTCTCCATCCACACCGAGGGGCCGGCGCCCTACGCCGCGCCGGAGCTGGCCAGGAGCTTCCGCGTCAACGCCCTCTTCGTCGGCGGCAACGTGCGCCAGGCGGTGCAGGAGGGGCGGGCCGACTACCTGCCGGTCTTCCTCTCCGAGGTGCCGCAGCTCTTCCGCGCCGGCGTGCTGCCCCTCGACGTGGCGCTGATCCAGGTCTCGCCCCCGGACCGCCACGGCTTCTGCTCGCTGGGCGTCTCGGTGGACGTCTCCCGCGCCGCGGTGCAGATGGCCCGCACCGTCATCGCCCAGGTCAACCCCCACATGCCGCGCACCCACGGCGACGGCATCCTCCACGAGGACGACATCGACTTCCTCGTGCCGGTGGACGACCCCATCCACGAGATGCCGCTGAAGCCGATGGACGAGGCCATCAAGGCCATCGGCCGCCACTGCGCCGAGCTGGTGGACGACGGCGCCTGCCTGCAGCTGGGCATCGGCGCCATCCCCCAGGCCACCCTGGCGGCGCTGGGCGACCACCAGCGGCTCGGCATCCACACCGAGATGCTCTCCGACGGCGTGGTGGACCTGGTGGAGCGCGGCGTCATCACCGGCGAGGCCAAGCGGGTCCACCCCGGCAAGATCGTGGCCTCCTTCGCCGCCGGCTCGCGGCGCTTCTACGACTTCCTCGACGACAACCCGCAGGTGGCCATGCTCGACGTGGCCTACACCAACGACACCGCCGTCATCCGCCGCAACCCCAAGGTCACCGCCATCAACAGCGCCATCGAGGTGGACCTGACCGGCCAGGTCTGCGCCGACTCCATCGGCGACCGGCTCTACTCGGGCGTGGGCGGCCAGATGGACTTCATCCGCGGCGCCTCGCTCTCCGAGGGCGGCAAGCCCATCATCGCCCTCAAGTCCACCACCTCGAAGGGCGACTCGCGCATCGTCCCCTTCCTCAAGCCGGGGGCCGGCGTGGTGACCACCCGGGCCCACGTCCACTTCGTGGTGACCGAGCACGGCATCGCCGACCTGTGGGGCAAGAACCTGCGCCAGCGCGCCGCCGCGCTCATCGCCATCGCCCACCCGTCGCACCGGGACGGGCTGGCCGCCGAAGCGCGCAAGCGCTTCGGCACCTGGTAGAGGCGGCGCGCCAGCGCTTCGGCACCCCAGAGGCCGCGCTCCGGCGCGAGGGAGCGAGGCCGCGCCTACCAGCGCGCCGCCACGTCCTCCAGCACCGCCGGCAGCCCCTGCACCTCCAGCGGCGCGCCGTCCGGCCCGGGCACCACGCCCGAGAGCGTGCCGGCCAGCTGCGTGGCCCGCGTCGCCACCAGCAGCAGCTCCCGCGCCTCGCGGTGGGCCGCGGCCGGCGTGAAGGCCAGCGCCACGCCGTCGCCCTCGACGCGCCAGGCGGCCGTGTCGGAGGCCGCGTCCCCGTGGAAGGCCACCGGCGGCAGCCGCGCCGGCCCGGCGCCGAGGAGCAGGGCGTCCTCGCCGCCGTCCCCCTCGGCGAGGCCCGGCAGCCCCTCGGCGAGGTGGAGCGCCACCGGGCGCCCGTCGGCCAGCCGGCCCGCGGCCGAGACGGCGCGCCAGGCGGTCTCGCGGGGGAAGAGGCCGGCGCCGAAGGTGAGCACCGCCAGGCCGCCGTCCAGGCTGGCGCGGCGGCCGCGCACGGTGAGCGTCCCCTCCGCCGGCAGCGGCCCGGTGACCTGGGCGGCCCGCACCCCGTCCTCCGGGAGCGGGGCCACCAGGGCGAAGGGCTCGGGGGCGCCGCGGGCGTCGAGCCGCGCGGTGAGCCGGAGCGAGGAGCCGAGGTCGGCCTCGAGCTCGAAGCGGTCGGAGCGGCGCTCCAGCGTCAGCTCCACGCCCGGCGCGGCGAAGGTGGCCCGCGCCCCCGGGCCGGGGCGCGGCCCGACGCGCACCGAGAGGCCGGCCACGCCGCCGGCGGCGCGGTCGAAGAGCACCGCCCCGCTCGGCCGGTCCACCACCCAGACGGTGCCGCCGGCCAGCGTCCCGCCGTCCACGATGGAGAGGGCCACCAGGTGCGAGCCGGTGGCGAGCACCAGGCGCTGCCAGCGCTTCTCCCGGGCGGCGTGGCGCACCGAGGCCAGCAGCCCCTCCGGCGCCAGCGGGGAGAGGTCCACCTGCCCGAGCGCGCCCTGGTAGGCGCCCAGGCGCGGCGCGCCGGTGGGGCCGAGGGCGTCGCCGGGGGCGCGGGGGAGCGGGGTGGCCACGGAGAGAGTGTAAGCGAAAATGAAATGGCCGCCCGGACGGAGCCTGGGCGGCCATTCCTGCGCGGGATGGACGGCGGGCTACGCCGGCTGCTGCGACTCGGCGCCGACCGCCACGGCCTGGCGGGTGCGGGCGCCGGCGGTCTCCTGCGAGACCTGGATGACGCGGTGGCAGGAGGGATCCGAGAGCACCTGCTTCACCAGCGCCTGGTTGAGGGCGTGGCCGCTCTTCACGGCGGTGAGGGCGCCCAGCACCGGCATGCCGAGGAGCGCCAGGTCGCCGATGGCGTCGAGCACCTTGTGGCGGGCGAACTCGTCCGGGTGGCGCAGCCCCTCGGGGTTGAGGATGGAGAACTCGTCGACGACGATGGCGTTCTCCAGGCTGCCGCCCTTGGCCAGCCCCATCTTCTGCATCAGCTCGATGTCCTTGCGGAAGCAGAAGGTGCGGGCGCGGGAGACCTCGCGCTCGAAGGTGCGGTCGTTGACCGCGACCTCGAAGCCCTGGTTGGTGATGAGCGGGTGGTTGAAGTCGGCCACGAAGGAGACCGAGAAGCCGTCGGCCGGCTCGAGGCGGGCCAGCTTGTCGCCCTCGCGGACCTCCACCGGCTGCGTGATCATCACGTAGCGCTTGGCCGCTTTCAGCTCCTTCACGCCGGCCTCGGTGATGAGGGCCACGAAGGGCGCCGCCGAGCCGTCCATGATGGGGATCTCGGGGCCGTCCACCTCGACGCGGCAGTTGTCGATGCCCATGCCGAAGAGCGCCGCCATGACGTGCTCGACGGTGGAGACGCGGGCCTTCCCCTCGGCGATGGAGGTGGAGAGCTTGGTGTCCACGACCTTGTCGTGGCGGGCCGGGATCTCGACCCCCAGGTCCATGCGCACGAAGGTCACGCCGGCGTCGGCCGGGGCGGGGGCCAGGGTGAGGTTGACCGGCGCGCCGGAGTGGAGCCCCACCCCCGTGCAGGTCACGCGCTTCGCCACCGTCCGCTGGTTCCAGTAGGCCATCGTCTGCTCTTCTCCGAAGCTGTGCGTCGCGTTGCGACCGGCCCGGCTGGCCGGGCACGCCTGGTGGCGTGCCGCGTCACCGGCGGGGGGCTCTACAGCAAGCCTCGTGCCATGGGCCTGTCACGGCCGTCCGGTAGGGAGCGGTACCAGGCACCGCTCAACCCGCCGGAACGACGGACCTTATTCCGATCTCGGACCCCCCATCCGCCGGGGTGGTCAAAGGAGGCCCGTCGGAACACCTGACAGCCGGCCCGACGATCATGACAGCGCTGTCAGGGGGCGGGGCGACCGCCCCGGGGCGCCGGGCCCTGGGTTATAGCTGGATCGGCGTGTTCCTCCCCCTCCGAGACGACGTCCCCAGCCAGCGGGCGCCCCTCGTCACCTGGGCCATCCTGGCGGCCAACCTGGCCGCCTTCGCCTGGCAGCTCTCGGTGGGCCTGCCGCGCTCGGTGCTCCTCGGCGGCGCCATCCCCTACGAGCTGCTCACCTTCCAGGACCTCTGGCCGCGCGACGTGGTCCCGCCGCCCCTCACCCTCCTCACCAGCATGTTCCTCCACGGCGGCGTGGCCCACCTCGCCGGCAACATGCTCTCGCTCTGGATCTTCGGCGACAACGTGGAGGACGCCATGGGGCGGGGCCGCTTCCTGGTCTTCTACCTGCTGTGCGGGGCGGTGGCGGCGGCGGCGCAGGCGGTGGCCACCGCGGCCGGGGCGGCCAGCCTCACCGGCGGCGACGTCATGGCCGCCCTCTCGGCGCCCATGGTCGGCGCCAGCGGCGCCATCGCCGGCGTGATGGCCGCCTACCTGGTGCTCTTCCCCGGCGCCCGGGTGCTCACGCTGGTGCTGATCTTCCCGCTCCACGTGCCGGCCTTCATCTTCATCGGCCTCTGGTTCCTCTCGCAGGTGCTGGCCGTGCTGGAGGGCGGCACCCCCGGCGTTGCCTTCTTCGCCCACATCGGCGGGTTCCTGGCCGGGCTGGTGCTGCTGCGGCTGCTGGGGCGGAGGCCCGGGTGGCGGCGCGGCGGGGCGAGGTGGGCGTGAGGCGGGGGGCGCGGAGCGCGGCGGTGCTCGCGGTGGCCCTCGCAGTCGCGGCCGCGAGCCCGACTGCGACCGCGACTTCGACCGCGACCGCGACCCCGACCCCGACCTCGACCCCAGCCCCAGCCCAAGCCCCCGTCCCGGCCCCCACCCCCCGCCGCACCATCGTCATCCTCCACTCCATCCCCCCCGACCTCCCCGGCCTCCACGAGCTCTCCACCGCCCTCGGCGAGGGGCTCCAGCGCGGCGCCGGCGCGCCGGTGGACCTCTACGGCGAGTACACCGGCCTGGATCGCTTCTCCGGCGAGGCCTACGAGCAGGCCCTGCTGCGCCTCTACGAGCTCAAGTACGCCACCCGCCAGGTGGACCTGCTGGTGGCCGTCGGCCCGGTGGCGCTGGAGTTCGCGGTGTCGCGCCGCCTCCTGCCCGGCACCCCCATCGTCACCTGCTACGTGGCCGGCCGGCTGGTGGAGGCGGCCCGGGCCCGCCGCCCGGCCCTCACCGGCGCCCTGCCGGCGCAGAACGCACCGCGCACCGTGGAGCTGATGCTCTCCATGTTCCCCGCCACCCGGCGCATCCACGTCGTGCTGGGCGGCAGCGAGTACGAGCGGGGCCAGGCCGCGCGGGGGCGCGAGCTCTTCGCCGCCTTCGCCGACCGCGCCGAGTTCCGGTTCCTCAACGACCTGACGCTGGAGCAGATCGAGGCGCTGGTCGCCGGGCTGCCCGACGACGAGCTGGTGCTCTACGGCAGCATGCTGCAGGACGCCGGCGGGCGGGACTTCTCCACCAACGAGGCGCTGGCCCGCGTCTCGGCCGCCAGCCGCCGCCCGGTCTTCGGCGTCATCCACGAGGACCTGGGCGCCGGCATCCTGGGCGGCGCCCTGGTGTCGATGGAGCGCTCGGGCCGCACCGCCGCCGAGCTGGGCGCGCGGGTGCTGGCCGGCGAGCCGCCCGCCGCCATCCCGCCGGTGGCCGACGCCGGCCTGGCGCCCATGTTCGACGGCCGCCAGCTCGACCGCTTCGGCCTCCCGGCGCGCCGCCTGCCCCCCGGCAGCCAGGTGCTCTTCCGCGAGCCGGGGCTCTGGGAGACCCACGGGCGGGCCATCGGCGCCGGCGTCGGCGTGATGGCGCTGGAGGGGCTGCTGGTGGCCGGCCTGGTGCTGCAGCTGCGCCGGCGGCGCCGGGTGGAGCGGGCCCTGGCCGGCGCGGAGACGCGCTACCGCACGGTGGCCGACTTCACCCACGACTGGGAGTTCTGGCGGCGCACCGACGGCAGCTTCGAGTACGTCTCGCCGGCCTGCGAGCGGCTCAGCGGCCACCCGCCGGAGGACTTCAAGCGCGACCCGGCGCTGCTGGAGCGGCTCATCCACGAGGAGGACCGCGCCGCCTGGCGCGCCAGCCAGGCCGAGGCGCTGGCCGGGCGCGAGCAGGCGCCGCTGGAGTTCCGCCTGCGCACCCGCGGCGGGGAGGAGCGCTGGGTGCGCCAGGCCTCCAACCCGGTGCGGCTCGAGGACGGCCAGCCGGCCGGCAGCCGCGGGTCCATCGCCGACATCACCGCCCGCAAGCGGGGCGAGCTAGCGCTGCAGGTCGCCTACGAGGAGATCCGGGCGCTCAAGGACCGGCTGGAGGCCGAGAACACCTACTACCGGGAGAAGATCCAGCAGGTGGAGGGGCCCAGCGAGCTCCTGGGGCAGAGCGATCCGATGAAGTACCTCTTCTACCGGATCCGCCAGGTGGCCCCCTCCGACACCACCGTGCTCATCCAGGGCGAGACCGGCACCGGCAAGGAGCTGGTGGCCGAGGCCATCCACGCCCTGGGGCCGCGCGCCGGGCGGCCGCTGGTGAAGATCAACTGCGCCGCGCTGCCGCCCACGCTGGCCGAGAGCGAGCTCTTCGGCCACGAGAAGGGGGCCTTCACCGGGGCCAGCGCCCAGCGCCAGGGGCGCTTCGAGCTGGCCGACGGCGCCACCCTCTTCCTCGACGAGGTGGGCGAGCTCTCCCTGGAGCTGCAGGCCAAGCTGCTGCGGGTGCTGCAGGACGGCACCTTCCAGCGCGTCGGCGGGTCGCGCACGCTGGAGGTGGACGTGCGGGTGGTGGCCGCCACCAACCGCGACCTGGCCCGGGAGGTGGCGGCCGGGCGGTTCCGCGAGGACCTCTGGTACCGGCTCAACGTCTTCCCCATCACCGTCCCCCCGCTGCGCCAGCGCAAGGAGGACGTCGCGGCGCTGGCCCAGGCCTTCCTGGAGCGCACCTGCCAGCGCATGGGCCGGCCGGCGCTGGCGCTGCCCCGGGCGGTGGTGCAGGCGCTCCAGGCCCACGACTGGCCCGGCAACGTCCGCGAGCTGCAGAACGTCATCGAGCAGGCGGTGCTGGTCTCCGAGGGGCCGAGCCTCCGGCTGCCCGAGGCGCCGCTGCTCCCCGCGCCGCGCCCCGGCGCCGCGCCGGACGACCCGGCGGTGCTCCGCTCGCTGGAGGAGGTGGAGCGCCGCCACGTCCAGGCGGTGCTGGCCGCCACCGACTGGAAGCTGGAGGGGCCGGCCGGGGCGGCGGCCATCCTGGGGCTGAAGCCGAGCACGCTCCGGTCACGCATGGCCAAGCTGGGCATCCAGCGGCCCGGCGCCTGAGCCGCGGGCGCCCCGGGACGCCCACGACATGCCGTGGGCCACGCCCGGCCGTGGGCGTGGCGCCCCCGGCTGGGGCGCCACCATCCGTCCAGCGCCGCGCCTGAACCGCCCTGATTCCAGCCATTTGGCCAGGAGTGGCGGCCGCGCCCCGCCGTGGCGCAGGCCTTGCGAGGTGCTGGGGGCATGAAGGACCCTCGCTCCCAGCGCCCGCCCGCCTCCACCGGCCTCCAGGTGCTGACCACCCTGCTCTCCCCGGCCCCCGGCAAGGGCGAGGAGCTGCTCCAGACGCTCCGCGCCCTCCGCGCCGAGATCGGCGGCCAGGCCGGCTGCCGGGCCTGCGTGGTCTGCCGCGACGTGGACGGTGGCGACCAGCTGGTGCTGGTCACCGCCTGGGAGAGCCCGGCGGCGCTGGAGGCCCACCGCGCCTCCGAGCCCTTCCGCGTCCTCAGCGGCGCCTCCCAGCTCCTCGGCGCGCCCGGCGACCTCGGCCTGGCCCCGCCGCTCACCGCGCCCGCCCCCGCCGCCGCTCCCGCCTGACCCGGTTCACCGACCCCATGCCGCGAGACCTCCGCATGCGCCCACCGCTCCGCCCCATCGCGCCCCTGGCGCGCCGGCTCCTGCTCACGAGCCTCCTCACCCTGGCCGCCTGCGGCGGCGGCAGCGCCCCCCAGGGCCCGGCCACCGCCCTGGAGTACGCCGACCCGCCCGGCGCCGGCTGGCGCCTGGTGCGCGACCCGTCCTCGACGCCCACCCGCCTGGTGCTGGCGCTGGTCGGGCCGGCCGGCCTGCCGTCGCGCGGCGCCGGCTTCAACCTGCGCGCCGCCGCCGGCGTCCGCTTCGGCTCGTTCGCCTCCTCCGGCTTCCCGGTGGAGGACACCGGCGTCTACGAGCTGCTCAACCAGGATCACTCGGGCAACCCCCTGGAGCCGGTGCTGCTGGCGGCCGGCGTGAAGCCCGGCAACCTCCTCACCGCCGGGATCTTCCAGAAGGACCGGCGGCTCACCGCCAAGGACTCCGGCGCCCCGCTGGCGCGCATCGCGCTGGAGCTCGACCCGGCGGCGCCGCCGCGCCAGGGGTCGGCGCTGGCCCTCACCGTCACCAAGGCCCGCTACTCGCCCGAGGACATCGGCGCCTTCTCGGTGAGCCCCACGCTCGAGATGGTGGCCAAGGGCCGGGCCCTCGACTTCGACCTCGCCGTCGGCACGCTGCGCGCCCGCTGAGAGAGGAGCGCCCCATGACCACCACCGCCCCCGCCGCGCGCCGCACCGCCGCCCTCCTCTCCGCGCTCCTCGCCCTCTCCGCGCCGGCGGCCTCCGCCGCGCGCGACCGCGCGGGCCTGGCAGGCCCCCCCGCCCTCCAGGCCCGCGCGGCGCCGTCCTCCGCGTCCACCGCCGTGCTCGCCGAGCGCGCCCTGACCACCGACGCCCGGCTCCCCGCCGGCGACGCCCTGGTGGCCACCGGCACCTCCACCGGCGCGGGCGGCCGGACCGTGGTCCAGCTGGCCCACCGCCACGCCGGCGTCCGGGTCTGGGGCAGCACCGCCGTCGCCCACGTCGAGCCGGACGGCCGCGTCGCCACCGTGGCGCGCGCCCTGCCGCCGGCGGCCGACCTGGCCGGCCTCGCCGCGCTGGCCGGGACCCCGCGCCTCGGCGCCGAGGAGGCGGTGGCCGCCGTGCTGCGCCGCCTGGCGCCCCGCGGCCCGCTGGCCGAGCCGCCCGCCGCCGAGCTGGTGGCCTTCCCGCTCTCCCGCCGCGCCCCCGGGGCCGAGGGCTACGACCCGATCTCGGGCCGCCCAGTGGCGGCGCGCGGCCGCTACGGCGCGCCCGCCCCGGCCCGCCGCGACTGGATCTGGGCCTGGCAGGTCCGCACCCGCCTGCACAACCCCCTCGACGGCGCCGACGAGCGCGCCTGGATCGTGGACGGCGACACCGGCGCGGTGCTGCGCGCCGACGACCTGCTGCAGCGGGTGGCGCCGGCCACCGGCACCGGGCGCGGCCTCTACCGCGGCGAGGTGGCCCTCGACACCACGCTCATGAACGACGGCACCTACGCGCTCTGGGACACCACCCGCGGCACGCTGCCCAACCCGCTGCTCTCCTTCTTCACCGACGACGGCAGCGGCTGGACCCCGGCCGGCCTCCAGGTCTGGTGGGACCAGCACGACGCCGCGGGCGCCAACACCTTCCTCACCTTCCTCTTCCAGGGCGACGCCGACAACGCCTGGGGCGACGGCCTGCCCTTCACCGCCTTCGGCGACGAGGGCGGCCCCAATGGCCAGACCGCCGGCGTCGACCTGATGGCCGGCATGCGCGCCACCCTCGACTTCTACGCCCAGGTCCTCGGGCGCGACGGCCTCGACGGGCAGGGGACCAGCGTGGCCGGCACGGCCCTGGCCAGCGCCGCCGTGCAGCGCGACAACGCCTTCTGGTCCATCGGCGGCCACGCCGGCTTCTTCGGCGTCGGCACCTGGCCGGGCGATCCGGCCGGCCTCGGCTCGCTCACCGACCTCGACGTGGTGGCCCATGAGCTGACCCACGGCCTGACCAGCCCCTCCTTCGACCGGTTCTGGGTCAACTCGGAGGGCTTCGAGGAGTCGGGGCTCAACGAGGCCACCTCCGACTTCTTCGCCGAGATGGTCCGGCTCCACGCCCTCCGCGCGCCGGGCGCGCCGGCCGACCTCGTCCCCGACGGCCCGGGCGAGTGGCAGATCGGCGCCAGCGCCACCCGCGGCGACCCGCTGCGCTGGCTCGACGTGCCGAGCCGCGACGGGCGCAGCGCCGACGCCTGGTACGACGGGATGCTCTTCCTCGACGGCCACTTCTCCTCGGGCCCGCTCAACCGCGCCCTCCACTTCCTGGCGCGGGGCGCCCCGGCCGACCCGGCCTCGCCGCGCCACAGCCCGTACCTGCCGGCCGGGATGGCCGGCCTGGGCAACGACGCCGCCGCCCGCATCTGGTACCGGGTGGTCACCGAGTACCTCGTCCCCGACGGCACCGGCGCCCTCACCTACGCCGACGCCCGCGCCGCGGCGCTGCAGGCGGCCGCCGACCTCTTCGGCGCGGGGAGCGCGGCGGTGGACGAGGTGGCGCGGGCCTTCGCGGCCATCAACGTCGGCGAGGCGCCGGGCCAGGCGCCGCGCGTCAAGGTCTGGTTCAAGCCCTGGCGCAACGGGGACTACGTCGAGACCACCCACGCCACCGGCTACGGCAACCGCCAGAACCTGCCGCGCGGCGAGCGCGTGCGGCTCCGCATCACCGTCGAGAACACCGACGACCCCCGCGTCACCTGGCGCATCGGCGGCCCGTCGCTCTTCAACGGGCCCCCCTCCTTCATCACCCAGGGCGGCGTGATGAACCCCGACGGCACCTGGACCACGCCCTTCCAGATGGGCTGGCACGCCGTCACCGCCGTCAGCGTGGCCGACCCGACGCAGTTCGCCGAGGGGCGCGCCTTCCTCATCAACATGGACACCGACATGGACCTGGAGCAGGACGCCGTCGACATGGCGGGGCTCTCCTACTCCTGGTTCCTGACCAACGGCCTCAACCCCTCCCACTCCGTCTACATCGCGCCCTGGGTGGACGACGCCGACGTCGCCGCCTTCGTGGACGCCATGAAGGCCGCCTGGCCCGCCCCGTGAGGACCGCCATGCTCTCCCGCCGACTCGCCCTCGCCCTGCTGCTCCCGGCCACCCTCGGCGCCGCCGGCTGCGCCGACCGGTCCTGCGCCACCGAGGCCTGCGCCGCCGCCGCCGCGCCGGCCCAGGGCCTCGCCTACCTCGACCCGCCGGCGGCCGGCTGGCGCCTGGTGCGCGATCCCGCCTCCACGCCCCGGCGCCTGGTGCTGGCCCTGGTCGGCCCGGCCGGCGCCCGCACCCGCGGCGTCGGGCTCAACCTCCAGGGGCCGGGCGGCGTCCGCTTCGTCCCCTTCACCGACGGCGCCCTGGTGGAGAGCACCGGCGTCCTGGAGCTCCGCTCGGTGGACGACGATCCGGCCGAGCCGGTGGCCCTGGCCGGCGGCGTGAAGCCGGGCAACCTGCTCTCGGTCGGCGTCTACCAGAAGGACCGGCGCCGCGGCGCCAAGGACGCCGGGGTGCCGCTGCTCCGCGTGGCCCTCGAGCTCGACCCGGCCGCGCCGATGGCCCTCGACCGGACCCTGGCCCTCTCGGTGCCCAAGGCCGGCGCCATCCCCGAGGAGATCGGCCAGCCGGGCGACGCGCCGCACCTCCTCCAGCGGAAGCTGGTGATGACCCGCCTCGACGTGGCCGTCGGCCAGCTGGTGACCCGGTGACCGCCCGCGCAGGAGCCCGCATGCCCTCGACCGCCCGCCGCCTCGCCGCCGCCCTCGCCCTCGCCATCGCCATCGCGGCCCTCCCGGCCGTCGCCCCGGCCGCCCCCCGCGAGCCGGCCTCACCGGCGGCGCGCCAGGCCCAGGTGACCCGCGCCCGCCTCGCCCTGCTGGCCGAGCGCGATCGGCTCGGCCTGGGCGCCGACGCCGGCTTCGAGGCCCGCGGCGCCTTCACCGACGAGGGCGGCCGCACCGTGGCCCGCTTCACGCAGACCTTCCGCGGCCACCGGGTCTTCGGCGGCGAGTCGATCGTCCACCTGGAGCCGTCCGGCCGGCTGCGCACCGTCACCCGGGGGCTGCAGGCCGACGCCGCCCCGGCCGGCGAGCCGCGCCTCACCGCCGACGCGGCGGTCCGCACCGCCCTGCGCCTCCTCGCCCCGCACGGCCCCCTGGCCCGCCCGCCCCGCGCCGAGCTGGTGGCCTTCCCCTCCCGCCTCACCGGCGGCCTGGTGGTGACGCGCGATCCGGCCACCGGGCGCCCGGTGGTGGACCGCACCGCCAGCACCTGGGCCCGCCCGCCGGCGGCGCCGGCCGTCTGGGCCTGGGAGGTCTCCACCCTCCTCATGAACCGCGAGGACGGCCACCGCGAGGAGCGCTTCGTGGTCGACGCCGCCACCGGCGCGGTGCTGCGCCGCTGGAGCGCCCTGCAGCACGCCGCCCCGGCCACCGGCACCGGCCGCAGCTACTACCGGGGCGAGGTGGCGCTCCCCACCACCCAGGCCGACGACGGCACCTACACGCTCATCTCCCCGGCCCACGGCGCGGTGCCCAACCCCTTCGCCGCGGCGCAGGGCGAGACCTGGCTCGGCCTCACCACCTGCCTGGCCTGGTTCCACACCGACACCGGCGCCCTGGAGTTCACCCCCTACGCCGGGCGGGAGGCCAACCTGTGGGGCGACGGCACCGCCTTCCCGCCGCCCTGGGATCCCGACTTCTTCCAGGTGGTCTACGAGCTGAGCGTCGACGGCACGCGCGGCTGGCTCAACCTGGCCGACTCGCCCACCGGCGAGACCGCGGCGGTGGACGCCCACGCCGGCCTGGCCAGCACCTGGGACTTCTACCGCGAGGTCTTCGGCCGCGACGGCATCGACGGCCAGGGCACCTCGCCCATCGCGGTGGTCCACTTCCTCGCGCAGGGGTTCTTCGGCTACAGCGCCCTCTGGGACAACGCCTTCTGGTCGCCCGAGCTCTTCGGGATGGCCTTCGGCGACGGCTCGCGCGACCTCTTCCAGGGGGGCGGCATGGTGGCCGTCACCGAGCTCGACATCACCGGCCACGAGCTGACCCACGGCGTCACCCAGACCACCGCCAACCTCTTCTACGCCGGGGAGTCGGGCGCGCTGAACGAGGCCACCTCCGACATCTTCGGCAAGATGGTGCAGGCCTGGGTGGCGGGCGGGGGCCAGGGGCCGGCCATCCCGGACTTCGCCGAGGGCGACCTGGCGGCATGGGAGATCGGCCACCTCTCGGTGCCGGCCGGCTCGGCGCCGCTGCGCTTCCTCTACCGCCCGAGCCTGGACGGCCTCTCGGCCGACGCCTGGTACGGCGGCGTGGACCTCCTCGACGTCCACTTCTCCAGCGGCGTGGCCAACCGCTTCTTCTACTTCCTGGCCGCCGGCGCCTCGGCCGACCCGGCCAGCCCGGCCCACAGCGCCTACCTGCCGGAGGGCCTGGCCGGGATCGGCAACGACCGGGCGGCGCGCATCTGGTACCGGGCGCTGACCCAGTACCTCACCGCCCACTCGGACTACGCGGCGGCGCGGGAGGCCTCGCTGGAGGCGGCCCGCGACCTCCACGGCGCCGGCTCGCCCGAGGAGGCGGCGGTGATGCGCGCCTGGGCGGCGGTCAACGTCGGCGAGGCGCCCGGCGAGGCGCCGCGGGTGCGGGTCTCCATGCCGGTGATCCACCCGGCCGGCAGCTTCCTCTACGACCACGCCGAGCCCGAGGCGATCCTGGAGCGGGTGCAGGTCTTCCCCACCCGCACCACCGTCATGGTCCGCGCCGACGTCCGCAACACCGCCAACAAGAAGGTGCGCATCCAGGCCCCCACCGACGCCTCGGTGCCGTGGCCGGTCGGGACCGTCAACGCCGACGGCACCTGGACCACGCCCTGGTGGAGCTACTACGCCGACCTCATCGACCTGAAGGCGGTGAGCGAGGCCGACCCCCGGCAGTTCGCCATGGGGCGCGTCCTCCTCATGGAGCTGGACGGCGACACCGACGGCGAGATGGACGCCCTCGACCTCGGCGCCACCGCCATGGAGTGGGGGCTGCCCCAGGCCGTCCACCAGCCGGTCAACACCGCCGGCAGCGGCACGGTCAGCGACTGGGACCTGGTCTTCTGGGCCGAGGCCTTCCAGAACGGGTTCCCGGCGACGGCCAGGTAGGCCGGGCGGCGCGGGCGGGCCGGGGCGCGGGCGCTACAGCAGGCTCCCCTGCCCGCCGCCCCGCGGCCGGTCCCGGCCGAGGTGGGCGTAGGCGGCCGGCAGGGCCACGCGCCCCCGCGGCGTGCGGGCCAGGTAGCCCTCGCGCACCAGGAAGGGCTCGTAGACGTCCTCGATGGTGCCGCCCTCCTCGCCCACCGCCGCCGCCACGGCGTCGATCCCCACCGGGCCGCCGGCGAAGGTGTCGATGATGGACCCGAGGATGCGCCGATCCATGGCGTCGAGCCCCTTCTCGTCCACGTCGAGGCGCGCCAGGGTGGTGTCCACGATGGCGCGGGTGAGCCGGCCGTCGCCGGCAACCTGGGCGAAGTCGCGGGCCCGCTGCAGGAGCCGGATGGCGATGCGCGGCGTGCCGCGGGCGCGGCCGGCCAGCGAGGCCACCCCCTCCTCCTCCACCGGCAGGCCGAGCTTCCTGGCGGCGCGGACGGCGATCTCGGCCAGCTCGGCGGGGCCGTAGTAGTCGAGCCGCTCCTGGATGGGGAAGCGGTCGCGCAGCGGGGCGGCCAGCAGGCCGGTGCGGGTGGTGGCGCCGATGAGCGTGAAGCGCTCCAGCTTCATCTCCATGGTCTGGGCGCCCAGGCCCGCCCCCAGCACCACGTCGAAGCGGAAGTCCTCCATGGCCGGGTAGAGGGCCTCCTCGACCGCCGGGGAGAGCCGGTGGATCTCGTCGATGAAGAGGATGTCCCGCGGCTGCAGCGCCGTGAGCAGGCCGGCCAGGTCGCCCTTCTTCACCAGGGCCGGGCCGCTGGTGACGTGGAGCTGCACCCCCAGCTCCCGGGCCAGGATGTGGGCCATGGAGGTCTTGCCCAGGCCGGGGGGGCCGGAGAGGAGCACGTGGTCGAGGGCCTCGCCGCGGGCCCGGGCCGCGCTGGCGTAGACCTTCACGTTCTCGACGATCTTCTCCTGGCCGACGTACTCGCCGAAGGTGGCCGGACGGAGGGACTGCTCCAGCTTCTCCTCGCCCTCCTGGGCCTTGGGGGTGACGTCGCGGACGGGGCGGATGGGCATCGGATCGCGATCTTTATCACGCGGCCATGACGCGGCGGCGACGGAGCGCTGGTAGATTGCGCGGCATGCTCGGCCCCCTGCTCGTGGTCCTCGCGCTCGGCGCGGCTCCGGCCGCTGGTTCGACGCCGACCTCGACCCCGACCGCCACCTCGACCTCGACCTCGACCCCGACCGCGACTCCGACCGCGGCCGCGACCTCGAAGCCCGCGCCGAAGCTCGTCCTCCCCGCCCCGCCCGCCGGCGCGGTGGTGGACGCCGACCTCTTCGAGTGGACCGCCCCGCCCACCCTCACCCTCGGCCCCGCCGACCAGGTGGCCGGCCCGCGCAAGGCGCGCGGCGAGGCCGACGCCTCCGCCAAGGTCTGGCTGGCCCTCGGCCCCGAGGGGCTCTGGGTGGCCGCCGAGGTGCGCGACGACGCGGCGCTCCTCCCCAAGGTCGCCGCCGAGGCCGCCACCGCCGACCACCTGGCGCTCTGGCTGGCCCTGCCCGCGCCGACCCTCCCGCCCGTCGCCTTCGCCAACCAGTTCGCCGTGCTGGAGACGCCGGCCGCCTGCCGCGACCGCGACAACCAGGTGGAGGACCGGCCCGCCTGCCTGCGCTGGCACGAGGCGCAGCAGGCCCACCGGGAGCGGCTGGCCCGGCTCTTCGTGCGCCAGTACCTCCTCTCCCCGCTCGGCGTGACCGAGGCCTGGGCCTCGGCCGAGCCGGAGGTGGCGGGGCTCCAGCCGCCCTGCTGCGCCGCCGCGAAGGTGGCCGCCAAGGCGGCGCCGGGCGGCTGGAGGCTGGAGGCGCTGCTGCCCCTCGAGACCTTCCCGGCCACCGCCCACCCCCGCCTCGACGACCTGCGCCTCGCGGTGGAGCTGGCCGACGCCGACCAGCGGCGCGGCAAGCTGGAGGTGCTGCTGGCGGAGCCGGCCGGGCGCAAGGCCGGCGAGCCGGAGACCATGCTCCCGGCCGTCGCCGCCGCGCCGGTGGCGCTCGCCAGCGACGCACCGCAGCCGGCCGCCCGCTTCCGGTCCGACGAGGCCTGGGCGGTCTTCCCGGCGCCGCACCTGGCCGAGGCGCTGGTCTTCGAGAACCTGCACCACGGCTACCAGTACTCGCCCGAGGCCCCCAGCCCCGAGGTGACGCGGGTGCCGCTCGGCACCCGGACGCTGGCGCGCGCGGGCGACCTCACCCTGGTGGAGGCCGCCGTCGGCGGCCGCGAGTTCGCCGGCCAGCCCGGGCCGCTCCTCGGCCTCCTCGCCCTGCGCGGTGAGCAGGTGGTGGCCAGGCAGCCGATGCCGCAGGGCCGGGCCCTCGCCGCGACGGCGGACGGCGGCGGCGCCCGCGCGCTGGTGCTCCGGCGCGGGTCCTCCTCGCTGACCGGCAGCGGCGCCTGCGGGGCCTGCGAGGTGATCGGCCTCACCGTGGTGGAGGTGGCCGGCGACGGGACCTTCAGCGCCCTCTGGAGCCAGTGGCTCAACCTCGACGACGTGGAGTCGAGCGACGACGGCCTGACCCACGTCTCCTTCGCCGAGGTGGCGCCCATCGTCGAGCCGGGGCTCGGCGAGGTGGGGCTCTCGGGGATCGAGGTGGTGGAGGTGGGGAGCGCGGCGCCGGTGCGCCGGCCCTTCTCCTGGCGCTGGCGCTGGGAGCCGGCGGCGCGGCGCTACACGCCGGCCGACGACGCGGCCAAGGCCCGCGAGCGGGGCTCGGCCGGGAGATAGGCCGCCGGCTCAGCCCCGCATGGCCTTCAGGGCCTCGCGGAGCAGCTCGTCGAGCCCCTTGCCCTCGGCCCGGTCGCGCAGCGCCTCGGCCACCTGCTCGGCCTGGGCCGGCTTGTAGCCCAGGTTGACCAGCGCCACCTGGAGCTGGTCGAGGAGGCCGCCCTTCTGCGGCGCCTTGCCGGGGCCGGCGGCGCGGGCCAGGGCCAGCAGCCGGTCCTTCAGCTCCACCACCAGCCGCTCGGCGGTCTTCTTGCCCACGCCCGGCACCTTGGTGAGCCGGGCCACGTCGCCCTGGGCCACCGCCTGGGCCAGGTCGCGCGGCTCGATGCCAGAGAGGATGTTCTGGGCGGCGCGCGGCCCCACGCCCTTCACCTGCACCAGGGCGAGGAAGACGTCCTCCTCCTCCTCGGTGAGGAAGCCGAAGAGGTCGAGGGCGTCCTCGCGCACGTGGGTGATGGTGCGCAGCGCCACCCGCTCGCCGCGGGGCGGCAGCGCCAGGAGCGCGGCGGCGGAGAGGTGGACCAGGTAGCCGACGCCGTTGACGTCGACGACGGCGGTGTCCTCGCCCTTCTCGAGGAGGACGCCGGTGAGGCGGGCGATCATGTCAGGGGGCCTTCCGGTGGTCGCGCCGCGAGGGGCGCAGGCGGGAGAGGGCGCGGGCGGCGGCGGCGCGCGAGGTGGCCGGCGCCGCGGCGGCCAGGGGGCGGCGGGCCAGGTGGCAGACCGCCAGGGCGATGGCGTCGGCCTCGTCGGAGAGCTCGGCGGCCACGCCGAGGAGGGCCTGGGCGGTGCGCATCATCTGGTCCTTGCCGGCCCGCCCCGAGCCGGTGAAGGCCTGCTTCACCTGCGAGGGGGCGTACTCGTGCACCGGCAGGCCGGCCCGCGCCGCCACCGCCAGGGCCACGCCGCGGGCCTGGCCCAGCACCAGCGCCGAGCGCGGCGAGGCGCCGGAGAAGACCTGCTCCACCGCCACCTCGTCGGGCCGGGCCCGCTCCACCACCAGGGTGAGGCCGTCGAGGATCAGCCCCAGCCGCTCGGCCATGGGGCGCTCCCCCGGCACCAGCACGCCCGACTCCAGCACGCGGAGCCGGCCGCCCTCGCGGGCCACCACGCCGTAGCCGCAGCGCCGTGAGCCGGGGTCGATGCCGAGGACGATCATGCCGGCGGCACGATACCAGACGCTGAACGGGGATCCAGTATGGGGCCGCGCTACCGGCGCGGCGGGTGGCGCACGCGGATCGGCACCGGCAGCGGCTCCCGGGGGGCCGGCCGGCGCCGCGGCCAGAGGGCCCAGAGGAGGAGCGGCGAGAAGAGCAGCGCCTCCCAGGCCAGGAAGCCACCCCCGGCCACGGTGAGCAGGCCGCGCCCCATCGGCGAGGCCTCCAGCAGGTGGAAGGGGGCGAGGTGGCGGGACGTCTCGAACGGCCATCCGAACATGATGCCCGCGCCCCCCCAGGTGAAGGCGTCGAGCACCGGGTGGCTCACGGCGGCGAGGGCGGCGGCGACGAGCGCGCGCCACCGCCGCCCCGGTTCGCCCAGCCAGCCGAGGGCCACCGCGACCGCCGCGGCCAGCAGGCCGACCAGCAGCGAGTGGGCGGCGCCGCGGTGGAGCCAGGGCGATCCCGGCCCGGCGCCGAGGGCGCGGGCGAGGAAGTCGAGGTCGGGGAGCATGGCGAGCGACACCAGCGCCGCGGTGGGCCGGAGGCGGAGGGGCGCCGCGCCGGCGTGGGCGCGGGCGACGGCGAGGCCGACGATGGCGTGGCCGACGGAGGGCATGCCCCCCCGAACTGCAAGACCGGGACCGCGCCCCGAAGCCCGGATCCCCGCGCCTTCGGGCGCGCCGTGTCCGGCGGGCCGCGCGGCCGGGGCCGGGTGGACACGGCGCGGCGCTACCGCACCGCGTCCGCCAGGCCGAAGATGGGCAGGTAGAGCGCCACGATGCAGAGCGGCGCGCCCAGCAGGATCACCGCCAGGGCCGCGCCGAGGAGCCAGCGGCCGCTGGCGCCGCCCCGCAGCCGGACCACCAGCGAGGCGATGGCCAGGCCGAGGGCCACCGCCGAGAGCAGCCAGGGCAGCCGCGCCAGGAGCGCCGCCGCGCCGCCGGTCCCCTGCCCGCTGGCGCTGGAGAGCGCCCCTTGCAGCATCCCCTGCGCCACGCCCAGGACCGCCAGCGCCAGCGAGCCGGCCACCGCCGCCAGGAACCCGATCAGCTCCATGACCGACCCGAAGATCCCGGCGGCGCGCCGCCCCGGCGGGCCGAAGGCCGGAGCGCCCCCTGCGCCCGGCTCGGCGCCGAGCTTCACCCAGTGACCGCAGCGGGTGCACTGGACGGAGAGGTGGCCCACCGCGGCGCCGGGGTCGAGGGTGAGGAGGGGGGTGGCGCAGCGGGGGCAGGAGAGGGCGGGGGGCGGCATGGGGAGGAGGCTACTCGGGGGTCGGGATTGAGGCTGGGGTCGGGATTGAGGTCGGGATCGAGGTCGGGATCGAGGTCGAAGTCGAGGTCGAAGTCGAGGTCGCAGTCGCGGTCGTAGTCGGGGTCGCGGTCGCGGTCGAGGTCGCCCTCGACCAGAGCGCCCAGATCGCCAGCGGACCGAAGACCAGGACCTCCTTGGCCAGGAACGTCACCCACGCCCCGCTCCAGAGCCCCTCCTTCACCGGCGTCGTCTCGAACAGGTACCAGGGCGCGTGGAAGCGGACGTCGCTGAAGGGCCAGAGCAGCATCACGCCCAGGCTGCCCCGCGTGAAGGCGTCGAGCAGGGGGTGGCTGATCGCCGCCAGGGCGGCGAAGAGCAGGGCACGCCGGCGCCGCCCCGGCGCGCCCAGCAGGCCGAGGGCCACCGCCGCCGCGGCCGCGGCGAGGCCGAAGGCCAGGGCGTGGGTGGCGCCCCGGTGGGCCAGCGGCGTGTGGAAGAGCGCCGGGCGGAAGGGCGCGCCCAGGATGTCGAGGTCCGGCAGCGCGGCCAGCGCCACCAGGGCCGCGGTGTCGCGGCGGCGCAGCGGCGCGCGCGGGTCGAGGCCGCGGGAGGCGGCCACGCCCACGACCAGGTGGCCGAAGGTGGGCACGGCGGGAGCCTGCCGCAGCGGCCGCCCGGGGGCAACCCGCCGCGTCGCTCGACCGCCGGCCCGCCCTGGCCTACCGTGCCCCGCCGTGCCGCCGACGCCCCCGCCCGCCCGATCCCCCTGGCTCGCCTTCTCCGCCGTGGCGGTGGGCAACTTCATGTCCACGCTCGACGGCTCGATCGTCAACGTGGCGCTGCCGGTCATCGGCGCCGACGTCGGCGCCGGGGTGGGGCGCGTCGAGCTGGTCATCACCGCCTTCCTCGGCACCGCCGCGCTGCTGCTCCTGCCGCTGGGCCGGCTGGGCGACCGGGTGGGGCACCGCCGCGTCTTCGTGGCCGGGCTCGGCGTCTTCACCCTCGGCTCGGCGCTCTGCGGCCTGGCCGGCGGCCTGCCGCTGCTGGTGGCGGCCCGCGCCGTCCAGGCCATGGGCGCCGCCGCCATGATGTCGATCGGGCCGGCCATCGTGACCGCCGCCTTCCCGCCGGCGCAGCGCGGCCGCGCCATCGGCGCCATCGGCAGCGTGGTGGCGGTGGGGCTCACGGTGGGGCCGCCCCTCGGCGGCCTCATCACCCAGCTCCTCTCCTGGCGCTGGATCTTCCTGGTCAACCTGCCGGTGGGCGCGGTGGGGATGGCCTGGGCCTGGCGGGCCCTCCCGACCGACCCGCCGCCCCCCGCCGCCGTGCCCCGCGGCCGGTCCTTCCTCGGCCTCGACGTGCTCGGCCACCGGTCGGTCTCCATCGGCCTCCTGGCGGGCCTCTGCTCCTACGCCGCCATGTTCGCCTCCACCCTGCTCACGCCCTTCTACCTGGCGCGGGTGCGCGGCCTGCCACCCGGGGG
>WBZM01000754.1_pt1 | contig 39925 bp, 34 predicted proteins | sample 5204271 | NCBI WGS metagenome assembly WBZM01 (sample SAMN12344346, study PRJNA552823) | activated sludge metagenome | biome: Activated sludge suspended growth; feature: Nitrification reactor; material: Wastewater; isolation source: activated sludge from nitrification reactor of wastewater... | reverse complement strand
CGCGGTCATCACCTCGGACAACCCGCGGTCAGAGGACCCTGCGGCAATCATCGAGGACGTGCTGGCCGGAATCGAAGACCGTGACGCGGTACTGGTCGAGCAGGACCGGGATGCCGCGATCGGCCTGGCGATCAGGGAAGCCGGACCGGGGGACACGGTGGTGATCGCGGGCAAGGGCCACGAGCAGGGTCAGGAATTCGAGAACGGCCGCAAGATCCCCTTTGATGATCGCGAAATCGCCCGCAAACACCTGCGCGAGCTGGTCGGGAAGCCGGCGTGATCGAACTGACAACCGAACAGATGGCAGCCGCGATGGGAGCTGAAGTCCTCGCGCGCGGATCGGGCGGGGTGCCCGGCCGGGCCGAGATCGACTCGCGAGAGATCGCCGGCGGCGAACTCTTCTTCGGGCTGACGGGAGGCCAGAGCGACGGCGGCGAGCATGCCCGCGGCGCGCTTGAAGCCGGTGCCTGGGGGGTGGTGGTCACCCCGGAAAGGGCGGCAGAACTGGCCGGCAGCGAACCCGACCAGGCGAATGCCTTCATCTTCGCAAGCGTGGATCCCCTGCTTTCGCTTCAGATGCTGGCCCGGGCCTGGCGTAGGGAACTGGGTGCGACGGTGATCGGGATCACCGGCTCGGTCGGCAAGACCTCGGTCAAGGACATAACCCGGGCGCTCCTGCCCGGCGCCGTTCACGCCTCGGCGGAAAACTTCAATACCGAGATCGGCCTGCCCCTGACCATCCTCGAGGCGCCGGCCGGAACGGAAACCCTGGTCCTGGAAATGGCGATGCGGGGCGAAGGCCAGATCGCCGAGCTGGCGGTGATCGCCGAACCTGACATCGGCGTGATCACGAACGTGGGTCCGGTTCACGTCGAGCTGCTCGGCTCGATCGAGGCGGTGGCGGCCGCCAAGGCGGAGCTGATCACCAACATGAAGCCGGACGGCGTGATGATCGTGCCCTTTGAGGCCGGCTACCTCGACCCCCATCTGGAGAACGTTCCGGGGCTGGTCCGGTTCGGCGGCGAGGGCGATGTCCGGGTGGTTGAACTCTCGGTTGAAAACGGCGCAACCCGGGCCCGGATCGAAACTCTTCAGGGCTCTCAGGCCTTCGAGTTTCCCTTCGCCGAGCCGCATAACCTGACCAATTCCCTGGCCGCGATCGGGGCCGGGGTGGCGGCCGGCTTCACCCCCGCCGAGCTGGCTGCCCGGGCCGACGGGATCGCCTTTTCCCGCTTTCGCAACGAACACATCGACCTCGGTGCGCGCGGTCTCATCATCAACGACTGTTACAACGCGAATCCTGTTTCCATGCGCGCCGCCCTCGAATACCTGGCCCGGGTCGATCGTCCCCGCAAGCTTGCCGTGCTTGGTCTGATGGCCGAACTCGGCCCCGATGAGGTTCGCTTTCACGAAGAGATCGGTGAAATCGCCCGGGACCTCGGGATCGAGGTGATCGGCGTCGGGGACCTGGCACGGGCCTACGGACCGGAGCTCAAGGCGGGTGATGCCGAAGAGGCTGCCCGGTTCGTCGAAGAGCGTTTTGGCCCCGATCTAGCGGTGTTGATCAAGGGTTCAAGGGCGGCCGGACTCGAGCGGGTGACCGAACTTGTCACCGCCGCGGCCTCGGCGGGAAGCGGGGCCCCTCGTGGGTGAAATCGTGATCGGGGCGATGGCCTCGATGTTGATCTGCCTTTTCCTCGCCCCGCGATTCATCGATTTCCTTCGGGCCCGCGAGTTCGGTCAGCACATCCGCGAGGAAGGCCCGGCCGGTCACCAGACCAAGGCGGGCACCCCGACCATGGGCGGACTGATCATCTTCACCGCGATCATCGTGCCCTTCCTCGTTCTTTCCGAGCGGGACGCGGCTTCGATGACTGTCTTCGGCGTTGCCCTCGGTTGCGCCGCCCTTGGCTTTGCCGATGACTACATCAAGATCATCAAACGCCGTTCGCTGGGCCTGCCCGGCCGCTACAAACTGCTTGGCCAGGTCGTTCTCGCCCTGATCCTCTGGTGGGTGGCCCGCCACGAGGTCGGCCTCGAACCGGTGATCCACTTCCGGATCGGCGACTTGACCTGGAACATCGGCCCGGTCGCCTACTTCATCCTCGTCTTCCTGGTTCTGGCCGGGGCAACCAACGGGGTCAACCTGACCGACGGGCTCGACGGACTTGCCGCCGGCTCCAGCGCGATCGTCCTGCTCACCTACACGGCGATCTCCTACGTCACGGTCGGCCAGCACGACCTCGCGCTCTTCGCCGTCTGCCTGGTCGGAGGCTGCATCGGCTTCCTCTGGTTCAACGCCTTTCCGGCGACCATCTTCATGGGGGATACCGGGTCGTTAGGCCTGGGCGGCGCCATTGGTGCGCTCGCGGTCATGACCCAGACCGAGGTGCTGCTGATCGTGATCGGCGGAATCTTCGTAATCGAAGCCCTCTCCGTCCTGGTCCAGGTCTTCTCTTTCAAGACCTTCGGCCGCCGGGTCCTGATGATGGCCCCGCTCCATCATCACTTCGAAATGATGGCCTGGTCCGAAACCAAGATCATGCTCCGCTTCTGGATCATCGCCGCCGTCTGCTCCGGCATCGGCTTTGCCATTTATCAGCATTCAATCGGCCGCTAGGCCCGGGCCCGGGACCCGCGCCCAGGAACCACCAGCCGCACGCTGACCTTCGTCGGTCGCTCGACGGTTCGGGAACGTACGAAAAGTACGCCCCCTTCACCGCCTTCGCTTGCCTCCTCGGCAGCGCACGGCTGGAGGCCCCTGGGCACGACCCGCTGACCGCTGGAGGTGCACGACCCGCTGACGGCTGGAGGAGACGACGACCCGATCCCGGCTGGAGGCCCCTGGGCACGACTCGCTGACGGCTGGAGGCGTTGGCATTTCGCGAGATGCGGTTTGTCGGCATATAGCGCCGACAGATCGGATCTCGATCGATTCCTGACCGTGACTCGGGGGCCGGTGCCGCAGGTTTGTGACCTCAGAGGTTGCAAACCTGCGTCACCGGCTTGGACCTAGACGCGAGCGAGTCCTGGAGCCAGCTCGGACCCGGGATCCCTTCAACTTCCCCCTTCACTGCCCTGTTCCACCCAGGTGGGTCGGATTCTCTGCAGTCGGGCCGAAAATCCGACCCACGAGACTTGCGAATCAGTTCCGGAGGTGCCAGTGGGTCGGATTCTCCGTAGTCGGGCCGGAAATCCGACCCACGAGACTTGCGAATCAGTTCCGGAGGTGACAGTGGGTCGGATTTCCGTCGTGGGAGCGGGAAATCCGACCCACCGGCCGGGTGGCGGGTGGAGGGTCGGGTCGGGACGACCGGAATCCGGTTCCGGGGCAGGGATCTGGCTCCCGATGGGGAAGACTCTTGAGTGGAGTACGTCCGCTCATCGAAGGCCCGCCCGCCGCTTCCCCCGGGGCCTTTTCTCGTCGTCGGACTTGCCCGCTCCGGAGTGGCCGCCGCCAGGGCGCTGAAAGCCCATGGCCAAGCCGTTTTCGGGGTCGATTCCGGAGAGCCGGAAGGACTCGGGCTGCTCCGTGAATCGGGCATCGACTTCGAGACATCGGTCGCGGGGACCGATCGGCTCGAGGGCGTCGCCACCGTGATCAAGAGCCCGGGAGTTCCCGAATCGGCCGAGGTGATCGCCGAAGCATCCCGCCGGGGCCTGCCCGTGATCGGCGAACTAGAACTCGGCTGGCGCATGTTCGGGGCACCGGTCGTGGCGATCACCGGAACCAACGGCAAGACCACCACCACCGAACTGACCGCTCACCTGCTCCGCTCGGCCGGCCGGCCGGTTTCCGCTGCCGGCAACGTAGGTCACCCGGTTTGCGAGGTCGCGATGGAAGCGGCCGCCGGCCACGAGGTCGGCACCGTGGTCTGTGAATGCTCCAGCTTTCAACTCGAAGACTCTGTCGAGTTCTCGCCCGAGGTGGCCGTCTTCCTCAACCTCGGCCCCGACCACCTCGACCGCCACGGAACCATGGATTCCTACCGGGATGCGAAGCTGAAGATCTTCGCCAATCAGGTCGAGGGTGACGTCGCCGTGCTGAACGCCGACGATCCCCAGGTGGCCGGCAGCGAAACCGCTGCTTCGACGATCGGCTTTTCGACCGCCGGGGCCCCCGGAGCGGAACTCAGCCTGGAAGACGAGACGATCATGGTCGATGGCGAACCGCTGATCGAGGTCGGCGAGATGCAGATCATCGGCCGCCACAACGTGGCCAACGCGATGGCCGGGGCCGCATCGGCGATCGCCCTCGGACTCAGCCCGGATGAAGTCGCGGCCGGGCTGAGGAGCTTTCCACCGGTGCCTCATCGCTACGAACCGGTCGCGGAGATCGAGGGGGTCGCCTTCATCAACGACTCGAAGGCGACCAACGTCGATGCGACCGTCGCCGCGCTCGAATCTTCGGACCGCACTCTCCACCTGATCCTCGGCGGCAGCCGCAAGGGCGAACCATTCGACGAACTTGTCGCTCCGGTCGCCGAGAAGTGCCGGGGGATCTACCTGATCGGTGAGACGGCCGACGAGATCGGCAAGGCTCTTGAGCCATCGGGCGTCGAAATCGTCCGTTACTGCGAGGACCTCGAAGCGGCGGTCTCGGAAGCGGCGGGGGCCGCCGTACCGGGCGAAGCGGTGCTGCTCTCCCCGGCCTGCGCGAGCTTCGATCAGTTCAGGAACTATGAGGACCGCGGCGAGGCCTTCCGGCGGTTCGTTGGTGAACTCGATGGCTGAGCGGCGGAAGAAGAGCGCGACCCGCGGCGGCAAGACCGCCCCGAGCCGCAAGGCTTCACGCAAGAGCAAGCCCTCCACCCGGGGCAGTGCCCTGCGGCCGGCCCGGGTGAAGCAGGCCGGTTTCTCCACCGAGTACAGCCTGCTCCTGACGGCGACGATGATCCTGCTCGCCTTCGGCGTGGTCATGGTTTTCTCGGCCAGTTCGACCAGCCAGATCCTCAGTGACGGCAGCCTCGCCGGCAGCACCTTCTACCTGAAGAAGACCCTGATCGCGGTGACCATCGGTCTGGTCTGCATGTGGCTGGTGATGCGCGGCAGCCTCAGCCGGTTCCGCGAGATGACCCCCAAGTTCATGATCGGCACGCTGATCGCCCTGGTGCTGGTGCTCTTCATGGGCGCGGCGATCAACGGCACCCGCGGCTGGTTCATCTTCGGTCCGGTCCAGATCCAGCCGGCCGAGTTCGTCAAGCTGGGACTGGTTCTCTACGGCGCCAACCTCCTCGCCGACCGCCCCGACCGGCTTCACTCGGTCCGGGACATGGGTCCCTACCTGGGCATGACCGGGGTCGCCCTGCTGCTGGTCCTGGCCCAGCCCGACATGGGTTCGGCCATGGTCGCCGTTTTCGCCGTCTTCGTGACCCTCTTCGCGGCCGGTGCCCGGCCACGGGACCTGGGCCTGCTGGCCGGCGGAGTGGGCGGGATCGCCTTCCTCTTCGCCCTGGCCGCGCCCTACCGGCGGGACCGCCTGCTCACCTTCCTCAATCCGGACGGCGACGTGACCGGCAACGGATTCCAGATCATCCAGGCCAAGATCGCGATCGGCTCCGGCGGCTTCGACGGAGTCGGCATCGGCAACGGGGTACAGAAGGCCTTCTACCTGCCGGAAGCCCACACCGACATGATCTCGGCGGTGATCGGTGAGGAATTCGGCTTTCTCGGCATGTTCGCCCTGATCCTGGTCTACGGCATGCTCGGATACGCCGGATTCCAGATCGCCCGCAAGGCGAAGGACGACTACGGCCGGATCCTCGCCGGCGGACTGACCGGACTGATCCTGATCCAGGCCTGCATCAACCTGTACGCGGTGATGGGCATGGCCCCGCTCACCGGCATCCCGCTGCCGCTCGTCTCGTACGGCAACAACAGCCTGATCGTCAGCCTGATCTCGATCGGCCTGATCCTCAACGTGGGTCGGGGCGGCCGGGCCGCGACCCTGAGCAAGCCGGTTCCGCGGAGGGGTCCGCGACCGAATGCGAGACTGCGCCTGATCGAGGGTGAAGGCCAGAGGAAACCAACACAACCAGCAAGAAGGACATCCGGTGCCGAACGTCGTGATAGCGGCCGGCGGTACGGCGGGGCACGTGGTTCCGGCCCTCGCCATAGCCGACGAGCTTCGAGATAGAGGTGTGACGGTGTCTTTCCTCGGTGCCCGCGGCAGACTCGAAGCGGAGCTCGTTCCAAAGGCCGGCTACGAAGTCGACCTGCTCGACCTGTCCGGGATCGATCGGAAGAACCCGGTCAAGGCAGCCCGGGCGGCGTTCCAGGCGGCCGCCGCGATCCCGAAGGCCCGCAAGCTGATCAAGGCGCGCGGTGCGGATGCGGTGGTCGGCGGGGGCGGGTTCGTCGCCGGTCCCGGCGGGGTTGCCGCCCGGCGCCTGAAGCTGCCGCTCGTCCTGACCGAAGCGGACCGGCACCTCGGCCTTGCCAACCGCCTGCTGGCCGGACGGGCCGACCGGGTCTGCCTCGCCTTCGAGATCGATGGCGTAGGCGGCGAAAACGTCCGGATCACCGGCCGGCCGGTCGGGCGGGCGGTGCTGAACGCCGATCGCGGAAAGGCCCGGGCCCGTTTCGGAATCGCCCCCGATGCGCGCACGCTGCTGGTCATGGGCGGCAGCCAGGGTGCGCGAACGATCAACCTTGCCGCGGTCGAGGCCCTGGCCGAGCGGCCGGGGCGGGATTTTGCCGTGATTCACGTTTCGGGTTCCCGTGATTACGCAGCGCTCCGGGAACGACTCGACTCGGCCCCCCACGCCGACGGCTACACCCTGCTCGAGTACGAACCGGATATGGGTGACGGGATCGCCGCCAGCGATCTGGCTCTCGCCCGGTCCGGTGCCTCGGTTTTCGAACTGGCCGCCCTCGGCAGGGCCGCAGTGCTGGTGCCATACCCGCATGCGACGGGCGATCACCAGACCGCCAACGCAAAATGGATGGCCGAGGCCGGGGCTGCCGTGATCGTGCCCGATTCCGAGCTCGATGCCGATCGCCTGCTCTCCGAGGTAACTGAGCTGCTCGGTAACTCCAGCCGGTTGGACGCGATGTCCTCGGCCTCGAAGGGGCTGGCCCGGCCCGACGCCGCCAGGGATGTTGCTGACGAGGTGATGAATCTGATCGGGGCTGGCAGATGAGCGTCGACGCCTCCACCGGCTGGGAGACCCGACGCATCCACCTGATCGGGGTCGGCGGAGCGGGGATGTCCGGTCTCGCCTGGGCTGCCAGTCAGCTCGGCGCTTCCGTGACCGGCAGTGACCGCTCGGACTCCACATATATGGAGCGCCTGAGGCTGGCCGGGATTGAAGTGACAGTTGGCCACGATCCCGCCAACATTCCTGAAGGTTCCGAGATCGTTGTTTCGACCGCGATCGCCGAAGGGAACCCCGAGCTTGCCGCTGCCCGCGAGAGCGGCCTCACCGTGCGGCACCGATCCGAGCTGCTGGCCGAGATCAGCTCTGCCCGCCGGCAAATCGCTGTCGCCGGAACCCACGGGAAGACGACCACCACCGGAATGCTCACCTTCGCCCTGCGTGAACTTGGCCAGGATCCCTCGTTTTTCATCGGCGGCGAGCTTCCCGGGTTCGGTCCGGATGGAGACGCCGCCAACAGCGGCTGGGGTGAGGGCGACTGGGCGATCATCGAAGCCGACGAATCGGACGGCAGTTTTCTCACTCTCGATCCGGAGATCGCGGTGATCACCAACATCGAGATGGACCACCACGCCCGCTGGGAGAACCTGGCCGAGCTGCGCGGTGCCTTTCATGACTTCGCCGGAAAGGCGAGAGCGATCGTGTTGCCGGCAGCCGATCACGAACTGGCGGCCGGCCTTGAGTCGACCGATCGCGAAATCACCCCCTTCGATCTGTCCCGGCCCGGCCCGGCGGACCTCGAACTCTCGGTACCCGGTGAACACAATCGCCTCAACGCTCGCGCGGCGATCGGCGCGCTGGTCGCCGCCGGTTTCGGGGAAGAGGAAGCAGCCAAGGCTCTTCGGGGCTTCACCGGGGTCAAGCGCCGGCAGGAATACAAGGGGGAATGCGACGGCGCCCGTGTCTATGACGACTACGCCCACCATCCGACCGAAGTGGGAGCGGCCCTGGAGGCGATTCGTGAATTCGAGCCTGACCGGTTGATCGCGGTCTTCCAGCCCCACCTCTATTCCAGGACCAAGATCTTCAGCCAGCAGTTCGGGGAGGCTCTCGCCGGGGCAGACGAGATCGTTGTGCTCGATGTCTACCCGGCCCGCGAGGAACCGGTCGGTCCCCTGGAAGGGGTCAGCGGGCTGGATGTGCTCCGGGCGGCGGCGGACCGGGCTGGTGGCAAACCCTCCTATTGGGCTCCTGACCTCGACGCGGCCGAGCGAATCGTTCGCTCCCGGGCAGGCGACGGCGCGATCATCGCCACGCTCGGAGCCGGCGACATCACGAAACTCTCGGATCGGCTGGTGGGCGCGTGAGTGCCGGGGCCAGTCGCGGAGTCGGCGGATCGAGGGTCCGCCGGAAGTCGGCTAAAGGTCGTTCGTCGCGGGACGCCAGTCCGGTGGCCCGGACCTCCGAGCTGGCAAGAAAGCGGGAGCGGCGCAGCTTCCGCCTGCGGCTCGTCTTCTTTTTCGGCCTGATTCTTGTCCTGGGGCTCGCCATCGCGTACCAGTTCTGGCTGCGCGATTCCTCCTTCGTTTCGATCAAGAATCTCGAGGTCGCCGGAGTGAGCACGAAGACCGAGGAAGGCAAACAGATTGACCAGGCGGTTCGCACGGCGATGGGGGAGATGACCACCCTTCACGTCCAGCCGGATATCCTCGACCAGGAACTCGCCCGCTTCCCCAGGGTGGCGGACGCCCGGATCGCCACCTCCTTCCCCGACTCGGCCACGGTAACGGTCGAGACCAGGGAGGACGGATCGATCTACGGCGAGGGGTCCGCCGCACTCCTGATCGCCACCGACGGCACGGTGCTCGGTTCCGCCGACGGCCAGGAAGAGTCGCTGCCTCTGATCAGTGATGGTGACCCTCCCGCAAGTTCCAGCCCGACGAATGACCCCGCCTCGAAGGGTGAAGTCCTGACCGGCCGCGCCCTGAACCAGGCCCTGGTGCTCGGGGTGACACCGCCCGAGCTTCGCCCTTATGTAACCGAGAGCAGGTCGACTCCGGACGGAGTTCGGGTTTATCTCGATGACGGCCTGATCCTGCTCTTCGGCGAGCCCTCACATGCCGACCAGAAATGGCGGACGGCGGCGGCCCTGATCGCCGACCCGAGCTTCGATACCAGCAGTTATGTCGACCTGACGGTTCCTCGCAGGCCCGGTGTAAGCGCCGAGGCACCGGTGCCGCAGGCCCCGGACGAGGGGTCCGCGACCGATTCCCGGGAGTCGGCTTCGGGCTGAAGTCCGGCGGGCCGCAAAGCCACTTGTGGTGTGGGCTAAGGCAGCCGGCAAGCGACCGTCCGATCCGGGCCCAAGCTAACCCTCAATCACAGCTTTAGGGGCGGTAAACCCTCAAGTAATGGTTGAGAAATCGGCCATGCAGGATGCCGTGCGGCACGTTGACAGTTAGGTCATAATGCCCTACGTTGAGCGAAATTTCCGGGACCCGGAAACTCTTCTACAACCCTGAAGCGGGTGTGAAGACTGGCGGTTTCCGAGGCTTCAACTCAAAGCTAAGAATCTGGAATGGAAAGATGGAGACCACATACCTGGCGGTAATCAAGGTCGTCGGCTGCGGAGGCGGCGGCACCAACGCGGTGAGCCGCATGGTCGACGCGGGAGTACGCGGCGTCGAGTTCATCGCCGTCAACACGGACGCCCAGGCGCTACAGGCCTGCGACGCCGACATCAAGATTTCAATCGGGCAGGAACTGACCCGCGGCCTCGGTGCCGGCGGTCGACCCGAGATCGGCGCCGGTGCGGCGGCCGAAACCCGTGACGAGATCAAGGAAGCCCTCAAGGGCGCCGACATGGTCTTCGTGACGGCAGGCGAAGGCGGCGGCACGGGCACCGGCTCGGCCCCGATCATTGCCGAGATCGCCAAGGAGGAGATCGGCGCGCTCACGGTCGGAGCGGTCACCAAGCCCTTCGAGTTCGAAGGAAAGAAGCGGATGCAGCAGGCGATGGAAGGCATCGAGAAGCTCCGCAACCACGTTGACACGCTGATCATCGTCCCCAACGAGAAGCTGCTCCAGGCCGTCGAACGCCGGACCAGCGTGCTCGACGCCTTCCGCATGGCAGACGACATCCTGCGCCAGGGCGTTCAGGGCATCACCGACCTGATCACGATCCCCGGCCTGATCAACCTCGACTTCGCTGACGTCCGCACGATCATGCGTGACGCCGGCTCGGCCCTGATGGGTGTCGGAGCCGGCCAGGGCGAAAACCGGGCGATCGACGCCGCCAAGGCCGCGATCACCTCGCCGCTGATCGAGGAATCGATCAAGGGCGCGACCGGCATGCTCCTGAATATCACCGGCCCCGAGGAGCTCGGCCTCTTCGAGGTCAACGAAGCGGCCCAGCTGGTCCAGTCGGAAGCCGACCCGAACGCGAACATCATCTTCGGCTCGGTCGTTGACCAGTCCCTGGTCGACGAGGTCCGGGTGACCGTGATCGCGACCGGCTTTGAAGGCTTCGAGCTGCTGGCCCGCACCCCGCAGAGGGTCCGGCGTCGCTACGAGTCGCGCAAGCGGGTCTCATCGGAAGACACGGACATCTCAAACCTCCGTGTCGGTGACGGCGACATCGAAGTACCGCCCTTCCTTCAGGACTAGCGACCGACCCCGCGGCTACGCGGACCCGGCAGAAACTGCATGAGCTCCGGCGCTTCGCCGGTGCCTGCTTTGGCGTAGGCTGACCCCGTGACTTCGTCGCTCACCGAACGCAGGACCAGCCTCTACGAAACCCACGTCGAAGCCGGCGCGAAAATGGTGCCGTTCGCCGGCTGGGAGATGCCGGTCCAGTACGACGGGATCAAGGAAGAACACATCGCCGTGCGCACCCACGCAGGGATCTTCGACGTCTCCCACATGGGCGAGATCGAGGTGGAAGGGCCGGGCTCACTCGCCTTTCTGCAGCGGCTGGTCAGCAATGACGTGTCGAAGATCGAGGTCGGAGGGGCCCAGTACTCGCTGCTTCTGAACGAGGACGCCGGGGTGATCGACGACCTGTTCGTCTACCGGCTCGGTCATGACCGCTACCTGGTCGTCACCAATGCCGGTAACCATCAGGCCGACCTTCAGCAGTTCGGCCTGCTCGCCAGGGACTTCGACGTATATGTGCGCGACGCGATCGACAACTACGCGATGCTCGCCATTCAGGGTCCGAATGCGCGGAGGATCGTCGAGAACACGCTCCGCATTGACCTGCCAAAACGGATGAAGGTCGCGGCACGGCAGATCGGCCGCCGGCCCGCGATCGTCTGCGGCACCGGGTACACCGGCGAGGACGGGGTGGAACTACTGATCGACCCGGAGATCGCCCCGGCGATCTGGACCGAACTCGTCGATTCGGGCGTCGTGCCCTGTGGCCTCGGTGCCCGCGACACGCTCCGCCTCGAGGTCTGCTTTCACCTTCATGGCAACGACCTGACCACGGAAACCGATCCGATCTCGGCCGGGCTCGGATGGGCCTGCGCCGAATCGACCGGATTCATCGGCTCCGACAAGGTGGCGGTCTTCCGGGCCAACGGAACCGACGAAAAGCTCGCCCCCTTCGTGATCGAGGGCGCCGGAATCCCTCGCCAGGGCAACCCGGTGATGCTCGGCAGCGAACAGGTGGGCGAAGTGACCAGCGGAACCTTCTCGCCCTCACTCGAACAGGGCATCGGCATGGCCTACCTGCGAGCCGATCTGGCCGAACCGGGTACCGAGCTGGAGATCGATGTGCGTGGGAAGCGTCGGACGGCCCGCGTAAGCTCCAAGCCCCTTTACAAGAAAGCGAGATGAGACTTGGCCGAGGCCAGCTACCCCGAAGACCTGAAGTACCACCCCGAGCATGACTGGGCGCGGATTGAAGGCGGGGAGGCCACCCTCGGGATCACCTGGTACGCCCAGGACTCGCTCGGGGAGGTCGTCTTCTTCGAAGGCCCCGAGATCGGCTCGGAGGTGACCAGGGATCTGCCCTACGCCGAAGTCGAATCAGTCAAAGCGGTTTCCGACGTGGTCGCGCCGGTTTCCGGCGAGGTGATCGCAGTCAACGAAAGCCTCAGCGACGCGCCGGAAGCGATCAACGCCGATCCCTACGAGACCGGCTGGCTGATCAAGATTCGCCTCTCCGACCCTTCGGAAGCGGATTCTCTGATGGACGCGGCGGCCTACGCCGCCAGCCTGGAGTAGTCCGCCTTGGCGGGGTACACACCGGCAACCGACCCGGAGCGGGCGGAAATGCTGGCCCGGATCGGGGTCGAGTCGATCGATGACCTGTTCGCGCAGATCCCCGACGGGGTGCGGCTCGACCGGCCGCTGGAGCTGCCCGACGGGATGAGTGAATCCGAGGTCTACCGCTTCCTGGCGGGCCTCGCTGACACCAATCTCGACGCGGAAAGGATCCCCTCCTTCCTCGGCGCGGGGATGTACGACCACTATGTACCCGCGATCGTCGATGCGATCGTCAGCCGCTCCGAATTCCTCACCCCGTACACGCCGTACCAGCCCGAGGTTTCCCAGGGTGGCCTGCAGGTGATGTTCGAGTTCCAGACGGCGATGAGCGAGATCACCGGCCTGCCGGTTTCCAACGCCGGCCTTTACGAGGGGCCTTCGGCGGCTGCCTCGGCGGCCTACCTGGCAATGGGCCAGACCAAACGAACCGGCCTGGTTGCCTCGCGCGGCCTTCATCCGCACAGCCGTGAGACCCTCGCGACCCATGCAGTCGGCTTCGGGGCGACCCTGACCGAAGTCGGTCTGGAAGGCGGCCTGACCAACGGGGAGGAACTGGAAGCCGCGGTTGGCGACGACACGGCGGCCGTGTTTCTGCAAAACCCGAACTTCCTCGGCGCGGTAGAGGACATCACGACCCTGGGCGAAGCGGTCAGGGCAAAGGGTGCTTTGCTGATCGTCCAGGTTGATCCGATGACCCTCGGCATCCTCAGGCCGCCGGGTGAATGCGGCGCCGACATCGCGTATGGCGAAGGCCAGCCGCTCGGCAACCGGCTCGATTTCGGTGGCCCCTCGTTCGGTTTCTTCTGCGCCCGGGAGGAGTACATCCGCAAGATGCCGGGCCGGATCGCCGGCGAAACCGAAGACGTCGACGGTCGCCGCGGTTTCGTGCTCGCCCTGCAGACCCGCGAGCAGCACATTCGCCGCGAGAAGGCGACCTCGAACATCTGCACCGCCCAGGCCCTGAATGCCCTGGCCGGGATGATCCACCTTGCCTGGCTTGGCAAGCAGGGCTTCGTTGAACTCGGCCAGTTGCTGGCCCGTCGCACTGCCTACGCCCGGAAGCTGATCGGTTCCCTGGATGGTTTCGAGCTGCTTCACGATGCGCCGGTGGTGCGCGAGTTCGCGGTCCGGTCCGAGCGGCCGGTCGATGAGCTGCTGCCGCTGGGTGACGAGTCCGACGGGCCTGCTCCGCGGTTGCCGGTCTACCCGCTCGGTCGCGACTACCCCGAATACGAAGATGCATTCCTGGTCGCGATCACCGAGAACCGCCCGGTAGACGAGATCGGCTGGCTGGCCCACATGCTCGAGCACGGGCAGGCAGGCTGGGGCGAGCACATCCACGATCACGATGACCAGGGGAACCCGGTCGATGCCGAAAGCGGCCTGACTTCTCACGCCGCCGGTGTGGAGGGGACCCGATGAGCGAGCCGACCCTGACCGAGACTCCGCAGCAGGCCGATCGCGCAGTCACGATCTACGAAAAGTCGGTGCCCGGGCGCCGTGCCGCCCAGCTGCCGCCGCTCGGTGAAGGGGTGGAAGAAACCCCCCTGGATGAGCTGATTCCCGCCCGCCTCCTGCGTGAAGATCCGGCCCGCTTGCCGGAGGTTTCCGAGCCCGAGATCATCCGGCATTACAACCGGCTTTCCCGCCGGAACTTCGACCTTGACACCGGGTTCTATCCGCTCGGCTCCTGCACGATGAAGTACAACCCTCGCCTCAACGAGCGGGTCGCAGCGCTGCCCGGCCACGCGAAGCTTCACCCCGCAACAGATCCGGCCGACGCCCAGGGTGCGCTCCAGCTCATGTACCTGCTGCAGGAATCTCTGGCCGAGATCACCGGCCTGCCGACCGTGAGCCTCCAGCCCTCGGCGGGTTCACAGGGCGAGCTGGCCGGGCTGCTCCTGACCCGTGCCTACCATGACGACCAGGGGCGCAACCCGACCAAGGTGCTGACCCCGGACACCGCCCACGGGACCAATCCCGCCTCGGTGACCATGGCCGGTTACGAGGTCGTCAAGGTCGCGACCGACGAGCAGGGCGGGGTAGACGTCGAGGACCTGAAGTCGAAGATAGATGACGACGTCGCCTGTCTGATGCTGACCAACCCGAACACCCTCGGGGTCTTCGACGAGAACATCGCCGAGATCGCCGGACTCGTCCACGAGGCCGGCGGGCTGCTCTATTACGACGGGGCCAACCTGAACGCGATCATGGGTCAGGCCCGGCCGGGTGACATGGGCTTCGACATCGTCCACGTCAACCTGCACAAGTCCTTCTCGCAGCCCCATGGCGGCGGCGGACCGGGAGCGGGGCCGATCGCGGTTTCCGAGCGGGTCGAGCCCTTCATCCCGCGGCCCCAGGTGGTGCGAGTCGGGGAAGGCGAGGAGGTCTTCTTCGACCTCGACTACGAACGGCCCAAATCGATCGGCCGCCTGCGCGGCTTCCAGGGCAATTTCGGGGTCTTCGTCCGTTCCTACGCCTACATCCTCAGTCTGGGCGGCGACGGGCTTGCCGAGGCTTCCGAGCAGGCGGTCCTGAACGCGAACTATTTGAAGAAGCGCCTGTCGGAAGGTCGGGCCGGCAAGTATCTGCCCGTCGCCTTCGACCGGCACTGCATGCATGAGTTCGTCCTTTCCGGCGCGCCGATGAAGAAGGAACTGGGGATCAAGACCCTCGACCTGGCCAAGCGGCTGCTCGACTTCGGCTTCCATCCGCCGACCGTCTACTTCCCGCTGCTGGTCGACGAGGCTTTGATGGTCGAACCGGTCGAGACGGAAGCGAAGGAGCACCTCGATGCCTTTGCCGAGGCGATCGAGCAGATCCTCGAGGAAGCCGGGTCCGATCCGGAAATAGCGCGAAACGCGCCGTACACCACACCGGTCCGAAGGCTCGATGAAGTCGGCGCCACCCGCAATCCGCGAATTCGCCAGAACCCTTCCTAGGCCGCCCTGCCACACCGGAAATCCGGCGCCTGCCGATCGCAGGTAGATTTTCCAACGGCCTTTTTTCAATCTTTGACCGAAGCGGAGTGACCGAATGAGTGATGCCCAGTACGCCCTGACCCAGGACCAGCTCGATTTCCTCGAGGTGATCCGGCAGATGGTGGTCGAGAAGGTCACCCCGCGGGCCCATGACATCGACGAGTCCGGCGAATTCCCGCAGGACATCCGCGAGCTCTTTGCCGAGCATGACCTGTTCGGCCTGCCCTTCGAGGAGAAGCACGGCGGTACCGGCACCGGCGAGCTGATGCTCTGCGCCGCAATCGAGGAGATCGCCAAGGGCTGTGCCTCGTCTTCGCTGATGGTCGCTGCCCAGGATCTCTCCTCGCTGCCGATGAAGCTGGCCGCCTCCGATGAGCTCAAGGACCGGATCCTGCCGCGCATGGCCTCGGGCGAGTGGCTCGGCGCCTTCTGCCTCTCGGAGCCGGATGCCGGTTCCGACCCGGGCGCGATGCGCACCCGCGCGACCAAGGTCGACGGCGGCTGGAAGCTGAACGGCGCCAAGAACTGGATCACCAACTCCGGTGTCGCCGATGTCTATGTGACCTTCGCGGTAACCGACCCGGACGTGAAGTTCTCCCGTGGCATCACCTGCTTCGCGGTAATGGGTGACGCCGATGGCTTCCGCATCGACGCGCTCGAGAAGAAGATGGGCATGAAGGGCTCGCCGACCGGCCAGCCCGTCTACGAGGATGTCTTCGTCCCCGATGAGGACGTGATCGGCGAGGTCGGCAAGGGCTTCGCGGTCGCGATGCAGACCCTCGACCGCTCCCGGCTCGGGATCGGCGCCCAGGCCCTCGGCATCGCCCAGGGCGCAACCGACTACGCGGCCGATTACGCCAAGGAGCGGATCGCCTTCGGCAAGCCGATCAACCAGCTCCAGGGCATCCAGTTCAAGCTCGCCGACATGGAGACCAAGACCGCTGCCGCCCGCGAACTGCTGTACAAGGCCGCCTCGATGGCCGAGACCAGCCACCCGCTGCTCGGCAAGTACTCGGCGATGGCCAAGCTTTTTGCCTCCGACGTCGCGATGGAAGTCACCACCGAGGCCGTCCAGGTCCTGGGCGGCTACGGCTACGTCCGCGAGTACCCGGTCGAGCGAATGATGCGCGACGCCAAGCTGACCCAGATCTACGAGGGCACCAACGAGATTCAGCGAGTAGTAATCGCCCGCACCCTGGCGTAGCGGGCGGCGCCAGGAACCACCAGCCGTCCGCTGGCTTCGTCGTCGGCCGGAAACGACAGCTCACGTACCCGCGTACTATCGCGGTCATTTCCGGCCTGTCTCCTTGCCAGCGAACGGCTGGAGGCCCCTGGCATCCACCCGCTCACGGCTGGAGGAGACCACGACCCCGCTCACGGCTGGTGGTGTTGGGGCATTTCGCGAGATGCGGTTTGTCGGCATATATCGCCGACAAACAGCATCTCGATCGATTCCTGACCGTGACTCGGTGGCCGGTGACGCAGGTTTGCGACCTCAGAGGTTGCAAACCTGCGGCACCAGCCTGGATAGGGACGCGAATTCGGCCCTGGAGCCGGCCCGGACCCTGGGTTCCTTCAACTTCCCCCTTCACTTGCCCTGTTCCACCGCAGTGGGTCGGATTTCCGTGGCAGCAGCTGGAAATCCGACCCACCGGACCATGCGAACCGGGGGTTGGACACCGCAGCGGGTCGTAAAACCGGTCCTCGGGCCGAAAATCCGACCCACGAGACCTGCGAATCAGTTCCGGAGGTGCCAGTGGGTCGGATTTTCGGGGCGGGTGACGGAAATCCGACCCACTGGGGGATCGGGTGGGGTTGGAATCACCGAATGCCCACTTCGTGCCGGTATGTGGCGCAAAGTGGGATCTCGCGGTGCTCGGGTCGGGCTGGTCGTGGAGGTGTCGCACGAACAGGCCCATCACGGTGCTGGATTTGCGGCACCTCCGGGCCTGACGGGCTGGTGTGGCGTTCAGGCGGGGATTTTGGGGAGGTCCTGCCGGCGGCGGCCGGGGCCGGGTTTCATGTAGACCCGGTCCGGCTCGACTGATTCGCCGCACTTTTCGCAGACCATGTGGTGGTCGAGGTTGCCGCCGCAGGTGCGGTGGACGGCGATGGTCGGAGGGCCGCCGGGCTCGGGGTAGTACTCGTCACCCCACCACATCAGCTGCAGCAGGACGGGGGAGAGGTCGCGGCCCTTTTGGGTCAGGTGGTATTCGAAGCGCGGGGGCTTCTCGCTGTACTGGCGCTTCTCGAGGATCCCGTATTCGATCAGGGTGTTGAGGCGCGTGGTCAGGACGCTGCGAGTGATCCCGAGGTTCTCGCGGAGCGGCTCGAAACGGTTCAGGCCGAGGCCGACGTTCCTGATGATCAGGAGTGACCAGCGCTCACCGACCACCTCGAGCGAACGGGCGATCGAACAGACCTGGTTGTCGTACTCGCGATCGAGCATGGACCGATTGTAGCGGGTCAGTCGCATCATGCGACCCGATTGTGTTAGGGTCAGTCGCATGAAGATACTCACTCGGGACAAGTGAACATGTCGGACACCGTGACCGGAAAGTTCGAGGCAGTGGAAGAGGAAATCCTGGTCGGTGCTCCGACCCCGGCCGCAGGCCCGGTGCCGAAGGAGATGGCGGAGGCGGAAGCGGCCTACCGGCCCGAGGTCCTCGGCAAGGTGCTGGCGGTCGTGGCAGCGGCGGTGGCCCTGGCCAGCCTCGACATGTTCATCGTCAACATCGCCTTCCCGGCCATCGAAGCCGACTTTCCCGGCAGTTCGATCGGCTCGCTTTCCTGGGTCCTCAACGGGTACGTGATCGTCTTCGCCGCTTTGCTCATGCCCTTTGGCCGGCTGGCCGACCGGGTCGGGCGCAAGCGAATCTTCACGACCGGGGTGTTGATCTTCTGTCTTGCTTCCGGAGCCTGCGCCGCGGCCTGGTCGGTCGAGACCCTGGTCGCCTTCCGGGTCATTCAGGGGATCGGCGCGGCGATGCTGATGTCCACTTCGCTGGCCCTGCTGCTCCACGCCTTTCCGGCGGAGCGCTGGCCGGTCGTGATCGGCGTCTGGGCGGCGGCGGGCGGCGCGGCCGGCGCTCTCGGTCCGCCGATCGGTGGTTTGCTGGTCGAAATCTCCTGGCGATGGGTCTTCCTCGTGAACCTGCCGCTTTCGCTCGCAGCCTGGTATTTCGGGACGCGGCTGCTGGTCGAGTCGAAGGATCCACGCGAAACCAGGTGGCCCGACCCGGCCGGCATGGCCCTGATGATCCTCGGCGTCGGGGTGCTCTGCTGGGGACTGGTCGAAGCGCCGGACCATGGTTGGGGCAGCATCCGGACCGTCGTCGCGATCCTCGCCGGCCTGGTCATGCTGGGACTGACCTTTCTGCGCTCCCGACGGCCGGCCGATCGCTGGATCCCGACCCTGGACGTGGATCTCTTCAAGGCCAGGCCCTTCGCGATGGCCTGTCTGACCGCGCTGATCTTCATGGTGGCCTTCGCCGCGATACTCCTCGGCGGGGTCCTGTTCCTGACCACTGTTTGGGGTTTCTCCGTGCTGGAAGCGGGGATCGCCTTCTTCCCGGGGCCGGCTATGGCCGGGATCTTCTCGGTTCTCGGCAGCCGGTTCGGAGCCCGGTTCGGCACCGGGCCGGTGGCCGCAACCGGCTGCGGGTTCCTGATCCTCGGGGGAACGTGGTGGTTCACCCGGATGGGGGATACATCCGCCTACTTCACCGAGAACCTGCCCGGACAGATCCTGGTCGGCATCGGGGTCGGACTCGTCCTGCCGAACGTCGCAGCAGCTGTGGCTTCAACCCTGCCGCCAACCTCGCTGGCGACCGGGACGGCAGTTCTGAGCGCTTCCCGTCAGGTCGGCGCCGCGCTGGGTGTGGCCATCCTCGTCGCCCTGCTCGGTTCGGCCGCGGTCGTCGGCACCGCCGATGATTTCGACAAGGCCTGGCTGATGATCGCGATCTCCGCCGCAATCGCCGGTGCCACCGCCCTGACCATAGGACGCGCCGGCAAGACCGAATAAATAGTCTGCGTCCCGATGCGAATCTTTTCGGGAATCCAGCCGACCGGGCGCAAGCACCTCGGCAACTACATCGGGGCGATCAGGCAGTACGTCGAGGGTCAGGACCGCGGCGACCCGGCGATCTACTCGATCGTCGACCTGCACGCGATCACCGTCGCCTATGAGCCCGGGACCCTGAGAACCAACCTCTACGACACGACCGCCGCGATTCTCGCCGCCGGGGTCGACCCGGAGCGCTGCATCCTCTTCCGCCAGTCCGACATCCCCGAGCACACCGAACTCTGCTGGCTGCTCTCCGGAGTCTGTGCCCACGGCGACCTCAACCGGATGACCCAGTTCAAGGAGAAGTCGGCCCAGCAGAAGGATCTGGTTTCGGCCGGGATCTTCATCTACCCGCTGCTTCAGGCCGCCGACGTACTCGCCTACCAGGCAGACGAGGTACCGGTCGGCGAGGACCAGCGCCAGCACATTGAACTGATGCGTGAGGTCGCCCGGCGTTTCAACGAACGCTTCGGCGAAACCTTCACGATTCCCGAGCACCGGATCCCGGAGATCGGGGCGCGGGTAATGGACCTGCAGGAGCCAGGCCGCAAGATGTCGACCTCGGTCGGCTTCGACAGCGGTCGCGTCTACCTGCTCGAAACCGAGAAGGAAACGCGCAAGAAGCTCGGCTCCGCGGTGACCGACTCCGGTCGCGAGGTGAAGCGCGGTGAAGGCAAGGAAGGGGTCGCCAACCTGATCGGCATCTACGCGGTGGCCACCGGCAAGACCGAAGACGAAGTCGAAGCCGAATTCGAGGGCGCCGGTTACGGCGACTTCAAGAAGGCCGTGGCCGATGCGGTCGTCGAGTTCCTCGCTCCGGTCCGGGAGGCCTACCCGGCGATCCGCGAAGACGAGGGCGAGATCGAACGGATCCTCGCCGACGGGGCGGCCAAGGCCCGGGAAATCGCTTCGGTGACCCTGGCGGACGTGCGCGAGGCAATGGGCGTCGGCGTGCCGCGCGGATAGCGCGAACGAAGGCATCGAAGATCCGCAAATAGCGCCTTTCCGGAGCGGGGCCGACCGATCGCCCCTCTACCCTTTTTGCGATGGCTTCCCGGCTGGACCTGGACCTCGATCTGGATCTCGATGTCTTCATCGGGCCCTTCGACCTTCTCCTCAGCATCGTGCTGCGGGAGGAAATCAGCCTGCTTGAAGTCGAACTCGGCGAGATCGTCGCCATGTACGTCGGGAAGCTCGAGGAAGAGGGCGAGCTCGAACTTGAAGTAGCGACCGAGTTCCTGGTTCTCATCGCCGCCTTGCTGGAGTTGAAGTCGCGGCTGATGCTGCCGGGGGCCGATGAGGACCTGACCGACATGGAGCCGGCAGAGGCGGTCGAGGAACTGGTCGCCCGGATGCTGGAATACCGGCGCTACCGGGACGCCGGCCGGGCCCTCAAGGAGCACTTCGAAAGCCAGCGGGGGTTCCTCTACCGGTCGGCCCCGCTGCCGCCGGAGCTGCGTCGGGTCGAGGTCGAGACCGCGGAGAAGGTCTATGAACCGGAGCAGCTGGCGGCCGCGCTCGGCGATCTGCTCGAACCGCCGCCCCGGCCGGACCTCTCGCACCTGCGCGCGACCGTGTCTCTGCGCCGTCGCCTTTCGGTCGTCCGGTCGGTCCTGATGAACCGGCCGGTCTTCGATTTCGATGACGAGTTCGGCAACGAGGACCGGATGACCCAGGCGGTAACGATCTTCGCCCTGCTCGACTTGTACAAGAAGGGCGAAGCGGTCTGGGAACAGACCGAATCCTGCGGACCGATCACGGTTAAACGGATTCAGGCCGGACAAAACGGATTGGCGAGGACTGCATGACCGATCTTGCCCGACGGATCGAATCGCTGCTGTTCCTCAGCAACCAGCCGGTGACCGAGATCGCCCTGGCGGAAGCCTGCGAAGTGGAGCTCGAGCAGGTCCAGAACGCGGTGGTCGAACTCGAAGAGGACCTGGCGCCCGGACGGCGCGGGCTGATCCTGCGGCGGGTCGGGGGAGGGCTGATCCTGGCCAGTGATCCCGAGTCGGAAGCGGCCGCCCGCAGGCTGCTCTCGAAGCCCCGCACCCCGCCGCTCACCCAGGCCCAGGCCGAGACGCTTGCGATCGTCGCCTACCTGCAGCCGGTTGCCCGGCCTGAGATCGCAAGGATCCGCGGCGTTTCCTCCGAGTCGGCGGTCAACAGCCTCAGCGAGCGCGGCCTGATCGAGGAATCCGGTCGCTCCCGCTTCGGCGCCGCGATCTACCGGACCTCGCCGCTCTTCGAGAAGGTGTTCGGACTCGACGGTCTCGACGCGCTGCCCGACCCGGCCAGATTTGACCCGACTCCAGACGACGAGCGGGAGATCCGGGAGCGCCTGCTTGCCGCGGGCGAACAGCGCTCTGAAGCCTGACCGGCTGCCCGCGGTCCTTCCGGCGCGACCGGTAGGTTTCTGGGTGTTCGGTAACGCCCAGTCCTAAGCCAGGGAGACCAGTCCTTTGAAGAAGTTCGCAGTCCTGCTTGCCTTGCTCGCATCCGTTTTTGCCGTCGCCGCCTGTGGCAGCAACAACAACCCGACCGTCACGCCGGACACGCTCGCCTCGGCGATGGACGAGGTCTGCACCGACACCAACGCCGACTTCGAAGCGATGGGCACCCGCGGCCTGACCATGGACGGGATCGCGGCCGAGTTCGAGGGCTACGCCGAGGTGCGGCAGGCAGTCGTCGACGGGTTCAACGAATTGAACACTGATGACCAGGCCGAGCCGCAGCTCCAGAAGTACATCGACGCCTCCGAGCAGGTCATCGCCCAGGACAAGGCGATCGCCAAGGCCGCCGCCGAAGGCGACCAGAAGGCCATGAACGAGGCTTTCGCCGCCCAGACCAAGGCATTCAACGAGCGCGACAAGGTGGCGAAGGAGATCGGCACCGAGGTCTGCGGTCAGACACCCGAGATCAAGGTTGAAAAGACCGGGACCGCGCCGCCTTCCGACCTCAATGTCGTCGAGCCGAAGAACACGGTCGAGGATGCCGCCGACAACTACATCGAGGCGACCGCGTCCGGCAACTGCGGCCTGATCAACGCCAACCGGCACACCGACGCCGGTGACCTCGATGAAGCCAGCTGCAAGGCAGCCGGCCAGGCTCTGAAGGGCGCCAGGGTGATCGGCACCGAGAGTTACGGCCCCGTGGCCCAGGCCGAGATCCTCAGCGGAAACGGCACGCACTATCCGACCTACTTCGTCACCGACCTTGACGGCAACCTCCGGTATGGAGGTGACGCGATCCACGACAGCGGCGGACTGCGGCCGGCCCCGGAAGGAAACGACGCCGAGGCGACAGTCGAGGCGACCGTCAACGCGATTCGCGACAACGATGCCGCCGCCTTCAACGAGACCCTGGCCTTCGAGGACAGCCCGTTCTGGATCAAGGGCGACACTGTGGAGAAGTTCGGTGAGGGTGCCTACAACGAGGAATTCATCAAGGACGTCAAGGACGGGGACGCCGACCCGATTCAGCTCGGGCTGAACTCGACCTGGGCTTTCTACTTCCTGGAAGGCAGCAAGTACGACTGGGTCCTTTCGTTTACCCACAACCCCGGCATCGGTGGCCATTACGCCTTCACCGGCTACTACCCGATTCCCAAGCCGAACTGATCCGGCTGAAATAGTTCCGGCCATGCGGCTGGCCAAGTACCTCGCCCATGCAGGCGTCGCCTCGAGAAGGAAATCCGAGGAGATAGTCGCCGCTGGCCGGGTTCGGGTGGCCGGAAAGGTGATCACCGACCCGGCCTTCGGGGTCGAGGGTGGCGAGGAGGTCCGGGTTGACGGCCATCAGGTCGAGCCCGAGGGCCGTGAGGTCTGGATGCTCAACAAGCCGCTCGACGTGATCTCCACCGCCGACGAGCCGGGCAAGCGGATCGCCGTCGTCGACCTGGTCGACAGCAACGCCCGGCTCTACCCGGTCGGCCGGCTCGACGCCGACTCGACCGGCCTGATCCTGCTCAGCAACGACGGCGAGCTGGCCAACCGGCTCACCCACCCGCGCTTCGAGGTCGAGAAGACCTACCGGGTGAAGCTGAAGAAGCCGGTAACCCCGGAAGCGATCGATCAGCTCCAGCGCGGAGTCCGCCTGGATGACGGCATGACCGCGCCGGCCACCGTGAAGAAGCTGGGCGAGGCCGAACTGGACGTCACGATCCACGAAGGCCGCAACCGGCAAGTGAGACGGATGGCCGAAGCGATCGGCAACGAAGTGGTCGCTCTGCAGCGGATTTCGCTCGGGTCGCTGAAGCTCGGGCGGCTCGGGATCGGCAAGTGCAGGTTGCTCGACGAACGCGAGGTGGAGCGGCTCTGGAAAGATGCAGGCGATGACTGATCCAGAGGCAGAAGGCATGCGGGTCGCGGCGATCCGCGGCGCGGTCCAGGCGGAGAACGACGCCGACGTGATCCTGTCCGCGACCGAGGAGCTGATCAGGGAGATCATCTCCGTCAACGACCTCGAGCCGGACCGGATGATCAGCGCGATCTTCACCACCACCGAGGACCTCGACGCGGAGTTCCCGGCGGCGGCAGCCCGTCGCATGGGTCTGAACGAGGTGCCGCTTATGTGCGCCCGCGAAATTCCGGTGCCGGGCGCGATGCCCGGGGTGATCCGGGTCATGCTCCACACCTACCTGCCGGCCGGGGCGAAGGCCCGTCACGTCTACCTCGGCGAGACCCGCAACCTGCGGGCCGACCTCGACGCGGCCCAGTAGCAGCCCGCCCTCAACCCACGGATACACGATGACCGTTCGTTTCAACTCCCACCTGACTTCGATCCCCGGCTACAGCCCCGGAGTCCCGAAGGGCCACAGCGCCGAAGACGTCGCCAGCTCCAATCTGGCCCAGCTCGCTTCCAACGAGTCACCGTTCGCCCCGCTGCCCGAAGTGGTGGAGGCGATCACCAGGGCGGCCAAAGCGATGAACCGGTACCCGGACCCGGCCGCGACCAGGCTGCGCCAGCGACTGGCCGACCGGCACGAGATCGAGCCCGGACAGGTATCGGTCGCCAACGGCTCCTGCGAATTCCTGCTCGCCGCCGCCGAGGCGCTGCTCGAGCCCGGGGCGGAGATCGTGTACGCCTGGCCCTCGTTTTCGATGTATCCGAACATGGCCGCGATGACCGGTGCCCGGGAAATCCGCGTTCCCCTGAAGGAAGACCAGACCCACGACCTCGAAGCCATGCTGGCGGGGATCACCGCCGCGACCCAGATCGTGATCGTCTGCAATCCGAACAATCCGACCGGGACCTACATTCCGTTCGCCGAGATCGCCGACTTCGTCGAACGGGTGCCCGACCACGTCCAGATCATCCTCGACGAGGCCTACATCGAGTTCCAGGTCTACGACGATCCGGCCAACTCGATCGACCTGCTGAAGCGGCACCCCAACCTGGTCCTGCTCCGCACTTTCAGCAAGACCCACTCGCTGGCCGGCCTCCGGGTCGGTTACGCGCTCGGCTCACCCGCCTTCAAGGCGGCAGTGGAAGCGGTGCGCCAGCCCTTCAGCGTCAACGCGCTGGCCCAGGCCGCCGCGGTCGAGGCGCTCGAGCACGGCGACGTGATCCAGCGGCAGATCGAAACCCAGATCGCCGAGCGGGTGCGGGTCGAGTCCGGGGTGGCCGACCTCGGCCTGCGGGCGACCGACAGCCAGGCCAACTTCTCCTGGATCTCGCTTGGCGATAACGGTGCGGAGATCGAAGATGCGGTGGTCGGTTCGCTGGCCGAGGCGGAGATCGTGGTCCGGGCCGGCAAACTGCTCGGCGGCCCCGGCTGGCTGCGGGTTTCCTACGGAACGCCGGAAGAAAACGACCGTTTCGTGGCCGCGCTCGGCGAAGCGATCAAGGCGCACGGCTAGCGCCCCGCGCGGCCGATCGTTGGCGCTAAGCCGGGCGACCTGATACAAACTGGCCCAATGCCGCAGCAGACCGACAGCCGCATCGCCCCTTCGGGCACGGCCCTCCGCAAGAGCGGAACCCCCGGTGCTGCCTTTTATTCCTATTGGCGATTTATCTAGGCGTCCGTCCGGTGATGCGGGTAGCTGCCCGCCAGTGAATTCACAGCCGCCGGGCGCCGTGTCATTCGGTGTCGTCCGCTGCCTTCGGCCGGACGAACGCAGGTAAGGTCTTTGGCAGTACAGGAAAGGTAGAAGCAAAAAACAATGATGATCGTGATGAAAGAGGGGGCGACCGAAGAAGAGATCGCCCATGTCGTTGAACGGGTCGAGGAAATCGGCTGTTCGGCGCACATTTCCGAGGGAGAGTTGCTGACCGTCATCGGGGCGATCGGGGATCGCGGCAAGGTCGCCGATCTCGGTCTGGAAGGAGCACCCGGGGTCGACCACGTGACTCCGATCTCGAAGCCCTACAAGCTGGCGTCCCGAGAAACCAAGCAGGGTGCCGACTCGGTTCTCGAGATCGGCGGCCGAAAAGTCGGGGGCACGAACTTCGCCTTGATGGCGGGTCCTTGCACGGTTGAAAACCGAGACCAGATGCTGGACTCGGCCGACGCCGTGGCCGATGCCGGCGCGACGATGCTGCGAGGCGGCGCCTACAAGCCCCGGACCTCTCCGTACAGCTTCCAGGGCCTCGGCCGCGAAGGGCTGCGCCTGCTTTCCGAAGCGCGCGAGCGTACCGGCCTGCCAATCGTGACCGAGCTGCTCGACCTGCGCGACATCGACGACGTGGTCGAAGTGGCGGACGTGATCCAGATCGGCGCCCGCAACATGCAGAACTACGCGCTGCTTTCCGAAGCGGGCAAGTCGGGCAAGGCCGTGCTGCTGAAGCGCGGGCTTTCGGCCTCGATCGAAGAGCTTCTGATGGCCTCCGAGTACATCCTCAAGGAAGGCAACGAGAACGTGATGCTCTGCGAAAGGGGCATTCGGACCTACGAGACGGCCTACCGCTTCACGCTCGACCTGCTGGCAGTGCCTGCCCTGAAGGAGCAGACGCACCTGCCGGTGATCGTCGATCCGAGCCACGCACCGGGTCGTCGCGACTGGGTCGAGTCGATGTCCCTTGCCGCTGCCGCTTCCGGTGCGGACGGGATCATCATCGAGGTTCACAACGAGCCCGAGAAGGCGATCTGCGACGCGGCCCAGCAGGTTCCGACCTCCGAATTCCAGGAGCTGACGAACAAGCTGGAGACGATCACCTCGGTGATCGGCAAGACGATCTCGCGGGCCTAGAGGGGGTTCGATGAAACTGGCCGTCCTCGGAGTCGGGCTGATCGGAGGCTCGATCGGTCTCGCGGCCCGGGACCGGGATCTGGCCGAAGTCACCGGCTGGGTGCGGAACCCGGACCGGGCCGAGGAATGCCTCAAGGTCGGGGCGGTCGACCACATGGCGGCCACGGTCGAGGAGGCCTGCGCCGACGCGGACGTGGTCGTCTGCTGCGCCTCGGTCGGGCATCTGATCGAGATGGGCCGCAAGGCTCTCGAGGCTGCCCCCGAAGGCTGCGTGGTGACCGACGTCGGTTCGACCAAGCAGGAACTGGTCGAAGCGCTCGGAAACGACCGGAGATTCATCGGGGGTCACCCGCTGGCCGGCGCCGAGACGGCCGGGGTGATGAACGCCCGTGCCGATCTCTACGAGGGTGCCCGCTGGTACCTGACCCCGACCTCGGACTCCGAGGGGATGCTGCTTGACCGGCTACAGAAGCTGGTCAAGGGCCTCGGCGCGAAACCGGTCGCGATCGATGCCGTCGAGCACGACCGGGCGATGGCGGTGGTCAGCCACCTGCCACATGTCTTTGCCAATCAGCTCGCCGCCCAGGGCCGGCCGGGCACCGAGCGGCTCGGCGCCCTCGCTCCGAGCCTCCGTGACGGCACTCGCGTCGCCGGCTCGAACCCCGCGATCTGGGGCGAGATCTTCGCCACCAATCACGAGGCGGTGGTCGCCGCGATCGACGAGTCGATCGCCGGGCTCGAGCGCGCCAGGGAAGTGATCGGCTCGGCCGACCCCGGGCGGATCGAGCAGTGGCAGGCCGCCGTCGGCGAGGACCGGGCGGCGCTCTCGGCAACCGAGACCGCCGGGGAAGCGACCCACGAGCTGCGGGTGCTGGTCCCGAATCAGCCCGGCGTGCTGGCCGAACTGGCCCTCGCCCTGGGCCGGGCCGGGGTCAACATCACCGACATGTCGCTCGACCCTGCTCCCGACATGAGCTCTGGTGCGATCTCGCTCTGGGTCGCCGGGGAGGGCGAGGCCGAGAAGGCCGAAGAATGCATCGCCGGGCTCGGCCACTCGGTCAGCCAGGTAGTGACCGGATCATGAACCGGCGGTTGCCCCGGTGAGCGGTCACGAAGTCGAACTCGACGGCGGAGAGCGGGCCACCTTCCGGCCGGTCGGGCCGCTGCGCGGCTCGCTGACCCCGCCGGCCGACAAGTCGATCTCCCACCGGGCGGCGATCATCGGAGCGATTGCCGACGGCCCGACCCGGGTCACCAACTTCCTCGACTCGGACGACACCCGCTCGACCCTTTCCGCCGTGGCGGGACTGGGGGCGATGGTCAACCCGGAGCCCCTCAACGCGATGCCGGAGGAGTTCATGATCGAAGGGGTCGGCCCGACCGGGCCTCGCAGTCTGGGGCGGATCGACGTCGGCAACGCCGGCACCCTGATGCGTCTCCTGCCCGGCTGGCTGGCCGGCTGCGACGGCGGGCTCTGGCGGATGAACGGCGACGCCTCGATCCGCAAGCGCCCGGTTGACCGGATCGCCACCCCGCTTCGCGAGATGGGGGCGGAAATCGAAGTGACCGACGGTCGTTTCCCGCCGATCCGGATCGATGGTCACCAGCTGAAGGGCATCACCTACGAATTGCCGGTCGCCTCGGCCCAGGTCAAGTCCTGCATCCTGCTGGCCGGGCTGAACGCCGAAGGTCCGACCACCGTGATCGAGCCGGTCGCGACCCGCGACCACACCGAAGTGATGCTGGCCGCAGCCGGCGCCGACATCGAACGCCAGTCCGGCCGGGTAACGATCCGGCCAGGCGCAAAACTCGAGCTGGACGAGGTCGAGGTCCCGGCCGACATTTCTTCCGCCGCCTTCTTCCTGGTCGCCGCCACAATCGTCCCCGGCTCGGAGTTGGTGATCGAGCGCTGCGGGGTCAACCCGACCCGCACCGGCATCATCGACATCCTCCGCCGGATGGGCGCCGACATCGAGCTCGAGCCGCAGGCCGGGGCGGAGGGCGAGCCGATCGCCCGGATCACGGTCCGGTCGGCCCCGCTGACCGGCACCCGGATCGAAGGGGCGGAGATCCCCCTGGCGATCGACGAGCTGCCGGTGATCGCCCTCGCGGCCTGTTTCGCCGAGGGGGAGACCGTGATCGCCGACGCCGAGGAGCTCAAGGCGAAGGAGTCGGACCGCATCGCCGTGGTGGTGGGTGCGCTGGCCGGTTTCGGGGCGAACATCGAGGCCCGCGACGATGGCATGCGGATCATCGGCACCGGTGGCCTGAAGGGCGGCAAGGTCGATTCCCACGGCGACCACCGGATCGCCATGCTCGGCGCGGTCGCCGGCATCGCCAGCCGGGAAGGCGTGACGGTCGACGGCATGGATGCGGCAGCGGTCAGCTACCCGACCTTCCAGCAGGATCTCGCCCGCCTTCAGGGCTAGCGCCCCCGGTCGCGAGATGCGTCTGGTCGGCGAATACCGCCGACCAAACGCACCTCACCGCGCTCGACAGTCCTGAATTTGCCTCAGTCGGTTTCGCCGCGGGCGGCCAGTTCCTCGCCGACCCAGTCGTCGATCATCTGCCACTTCTCGTAGAGCCACTCGGTGCGAGCCTGATCGCCCTGGGGGATGGTGCTCCCCTCGAAGCGCCAAAAGCGGATCTTGATCTGGCGGCCAACCAGCACCCCGGCCATCACGTCGCCGACCGTGCGCAGTCCTTCGAAGCCGACGTGGCCGCAGAAGACGATGTCGATCCCGTTGGCGGCCTCGTCGAGGATCGCCAGCGGGCCACCCAGGCGCGGGGGCAGGAGGTGGTTGAGCCGGGCCGCCAGCGGGGCGATCCCGGGTTGCTTCTCGGCGATCACTTCCTGGGCCCGCCGGATCTTCTTGTGGGTAGGGCGGGTCCCCTCGGGATAGATCGCCATGATCTCGCCCGGGCTCATGTCATGGGTCAGTGCCCTCACCGCGGCGATCTCGGTGTCGGGGTCAAGCGAGCCGCGCTTGACGAACACGGTCGGGATCCAGCGGCCGCCGATGTCGATCGGGGTCAGCGCCCGGATCTCCTCCTTGATCACGTAGCGGACCCCGATTCTTTGCGGGTGACCGATGAAGACGTCCCCGATCAGGTTGTCGAGGATGCTGACGTGCCGGGGCATCAGGACATATGGCCCCGGTCCGGTGTTCTCCATGCCTTCAAGCTCGAACTTCAGGCCAAACAGGACCTTTATCGCTAGCAGGTGGTTGCGGGCCCAGGCAATCCTTAGCTGGTAGACCTGACGGCGCCGGGAAATCGACCCCTTGCCCCGGGGGCCACCGGTCGTGACGTAGATGTAGATCAGCTTGAGGTAAGCCTTCATCTCGCCGAACAGGAACCACCAGACGGCGGGGATCAGGCGGATGTTCACGAAGGGGCGGCGGTTCTTCAGCCAGAGAGCGAGGTCGACGATGAGGCCGACCAGCATCAGAAGCGGCGAGAGCACGGTCAGCAGGATGAATCCCGCGATTTCGGCGGTGCCGCCGATCAGGCGCCGCTTGACGCGGTTGCCGAGCGGTCCCTGGTCGGGAAAGAGTGGGCCCCGGCCGGGGGTCTGGACGCGCATCGGCTGATCGTATTCGGGCCGGCGCTCTTTCCGCGCCCCGCCGGGTTACCCGCAGGTCTCCCGGCCCGTAGGATGGGCGGTCGATGAAAGGCAGATTCACATGGTGATCGCGATCGACGGTCCGGCCGGGGCCGGAAAGTCAACCGTTGCCCGCGGCCTTGCCGCGGAGCTTGGTTTCACCTACCTCGATTCCGGGGCGATGTACCGCTGCGTGGCCCTGACCTGTCTCGAATGGGGTGCCGACCCGACCGCCTCGGGCGAGGCAACTTCAACCGCGGAGTCGATCGAGATCGGCTTCGATGATGGCGATGTGCTGATCGACGGCGTGCCGGTGACCGAGGAGATCCGGACTCCGGAGGTCACCGAGGCGGCCTCCCAGGTTTCGATCCATCCCGGTGTGCGGGCGGCGATGGTGGCCGAACAGCAGCGGCTGATCGCGACCGGTCCGTACGTGACCGAAGGCCGCGACATCGGCACCGTGGTCGCCCCCGATTCCCCGCTGAAGGTCTTTCTCACCGCCTCCCCGGAAGCGAGGGCCGAGCGCCGGGCGGCCGAGACCGGCCAGCCTGTGGCCGAGGTGCTGGCCGCCCAGGAGGAACGCGACCGGCGTGACTCGGAACGTGAGCACGGAGCCCTCTATGCCGCCGAAGACGCGGTGACGATCGACAGCAGCGGCATGTCCGCCGACCAGGTGATCGCCGAGATCGCCGCTCTTGCCCGCGACCGGGGCCTGGCCTGATGGAAGCGCCAGGCAGTTCCTCGGCCCCGTCGGGGACGGTGCCGACCGTCGCCATCGTCGGTTTCCCCAACGTCGGCAAGTCAACCCTCGTAAACCGGCTGGCTGGCGGCCGCGAGGCGGTCGTTCACTCTGAAGCCGGGGTCACCCGGGATCGCAAGCGGGTTCGCTGCGAGTGGAACGGCCGCGAATTCGACCTGCTCGACACGGGTGGCATTGACCTGGATGACGCGTCGGAGATGGCGGCGGACATTCAGCGCCAGGCCCGGCTTGGCATGGCCGAGGCCGATGTCGTCGTGCTGGTCGTCAACGGCCAGGCCGGTCTGCGCACCGGTGACACGGACCTTGCCCGCGAGCTACGCACCTCGCCGGTACCGGTGATCGTGGCGGTCAACAAGTCGGATCGGCCGGACGACGAATTCGCCGCGGCGGAATTTCACGCGCTCGGCCTTGGTGATCCGACCGCGGTCTCTGCCACCCACGGGATCGGTACCGGTGATCTGCTCGACCGGATCACCGAGGCTCTCGGAGACCGTCCCGCCCGGGCGGAGGAATCGGACGCGGTGAGGGTTGCGGTGATCGGCCGGCCCAACGTCGGCAAGTCCTCGCTGGTCAACCGGATCCTCGGCGACGACCGGGTGATCGTTTCCCCGGTTGCCGGCACCACCCGGGACACGATCGACACCGAGATCGAGGTTGACGGCCGCAGGGTGGTTCTGGTCGACACCGCGGGGCTTCGGCGCAAGTCGAAGGTCGCCGGTTCGGTCGATCACTACGCCCAGCTTCGCTCCGAGCGGGCCATCGAAAGGGCCGACGTGGCGATCATCGTCTGCGACGCCTTCGAAGGCGTGCGCTCCGAGGACCTGAAGGTGGGGGAGGTGGCGATGCGGGCCGGCTGCGCCACGATGATCGTGATGAACAAATGGGACATCACCGAGACCGACATCGATGACACCCGGGCCCGGGTTGGGCGAAAGCTCCGCCTGCGCCCCGAGGTTGTGACCTGTTCGGCCAAGTCGGGCCGCAACGTCGCCGGCCTGATCTCCCGTGCTGTCGCGCTGGCCGACCGGGCCTCCCAGCGGATCCCGACCCCGCAACTCAACCGCTTCATTTCCGAAGTCCAGACCACGACCCCGCCGCCTTCCCGTCGCGGGCGGCGTTTGAAGCTCCTCTACGGAGCCCAGACCGGCGTGTCGCCGCCGCATTTCTCGATCCAGGTCAACGACCGGCGATTGATCGTGCGCGACTGGGCCTACCACCTCGAGAACCGCCTTCGCGACCAGTGGGGCCTCGACGGAGTCCCGCTGGTGATCGACTACATCCCCCGAAAAGGCCGCGGGGACGACTGAAGACACGAAAAAGGGGTCACCGGCGTGACCCCTTTTTCGGTCCTGTTCTTCACCTCGGGTCAGGCTTCAGACGAGGTGCCTTCAATCGCTGCCCGTGCTTCTTCCCTGGAAGCGCCCAGTTCGACTCGGCGGGGCTGCTTCTCGGTTGGCTTGGGGATGCGCAGTTCCAGCACCCCTTTGTCGATCCCGCCCTCGATCGCGTCGGGATCGGTTCCCTCCGGGAGGGTGAAGGAGCGACTGAACTTCCCGAACGAGCGTTCCAGCCGGTAGGCGCTCCCTTCCTTGGTCTCGCGCTCGTCCCGGCGTTCCCCCGAGACGGTGAGCACGTTGCCCTCGACTTCCACCGCCACGTCCTCGTCGGACAGTCCTGGCAGATCGAGCCGGAGAACCAGATCGTTTCCGTCCTCGGTCAGGTCGGTGGCGGGCGCCCACCTCCGCACGGTCGAATTGGAACCCGAGCGAAAGAAGCTGTCGAATAACCGGTTCATATCGGTCTGAAAAGCTTCCAGTTCCCGGGATGGTTCCCATCTGACCATTGCCATTCGCTTTCTCCTTTCTGGTCTTTCGAGGACTCGGAATAGTCCCCGACCAATTCGAGGGCCATCATAAAATCTAAGTGCCGACATGTCAAGTCTGAGAGACGCACATTTTCCGGTCGAAGTAGCGCGGGCATTCTGGATCGAGGTTTCATCTAGGCTTCGCAACCACATGCACTCGCTGAGCGAGGACTTCTGTGCCAGACCCCAAGGAGAAACTTCCCGAATGACCGATCTGAAGCTTGCCGAGGGTGAACACCTCTTCACCTCAGAATCCGTAACCGAAGGCCATCCCGACAAGATCGCCGACCAGATCTCGGACACGATTCTCGACGCATGCCTCAGTCAGGATCCGCATTCGCGGGTTGCCTGCGAGACCCTGGTCAACACCGGCATGGCCGTGATCTCCGGCGAGCTGACGACCTCGGCCCAGATCGACATCACCGACCTGGTCCGCAAGACGGTCTGCGAGATCGGTTACGACAAGGGCGAGTACGGCTATGACGGCAACAACATCTCGGTGCTGGTCTCGATGGACAAGCAGTCCCCGGACATCGCCCAGGGCGTGGACACGGGGATCGAAACCCGCACCGGCGGTTCCTCGGATCAGTTCGACCTCGACGGGGCCGGCGACCAGGGCATGATGTTCGGTTACGCCACCAACGAAACCGAAGCCCTGATGCCGATGCCGATCCAGATTGCCCACCGGCTTTCCGAGCGGCTCTCGCTGGTCCGCAAGGACGGCACGCTTCCGTACCTGCGGCCCGACGGCAAGACCCAGGTCACCGTTCGTTACGCCGATGGCAAGCCGATTGCCGTCGAACGGGTCCTGATTTCAACCCAGCACGCCCCGGATGTCGAGAACGAGAACACGATCCGTCCCGATCTCTGGGAAAACGTGATCCTGCCGGTCCTCGCCGAGGAGTACGGCGACCTGCTCGACGAGAACGCCCTCTACGAGTCGCTGCTGATCAACCCCACCGGGATCTTCGTGATCGGTGGCCCGGTCGGTGACGCCGGCCTGACCGGCCGCAAGATCATCGTCGATACCTATGGCGGCGCTGCCCGTCACGGCGGTGGCGCCTTCTCGGGCAAGGATCCGTCGAAGGTGGACCGTTCGGCCGCCTACGCAGCCCGTTACGCCGCCAAGAACGTGGTTGCCTCCGGCCTCGCCGACCGCTGCGAGGTCCAGGTCGCCTACGCGATCGGCGTCGCCCGCCCGGTTTCGATCATGGCCGAGACCTACGGCACCGGAAAGTTGAGCGACTGGGAGATTTCCCAGCTGGTCGCCGACAACTTCGATCTCCGGCCCGGTGCCTTCCGCCAGTACCTCGACCTCCACCGCCCGATCTACAAGGACACCGCCGCCTACGGCCACTTCGGCCGCTCAAACGAGAACTTCACCTGGGAGCGCACCGACAGGGCCGAGTCCCTGAAGGAAGCCGCCGGCCTTTAGGCGATTCACGGCACGTTTCGAATCGAGTGGCAGAAGTCAGTCAGATCCGCTGACTTCTGCCATCTCGATCTTGAGCGGGTCGAACCCGCCCTAATTGCACTCAGACGGGGAAGCCTTCTTCGACAGTCGGCAGGGCCCACTCGGGTCCTGCTGCTTTCAGTGTTTCCAGGTCGAAGAGGCCGGTGGCGACGCTGACTATGCGGATGCCGGCTTCGTGGGCGGCGGAGACGTCGCGGGGGGTGTCGCCGACCGCGATGAAATCGTCCTTGGAGAGGACCTGGGGCCGGCCGTTGGGGAAGCTGCCGGTGGCGCAGGTCACCACGCCGCGCTTGATCGCGTGAAGGGTGAGTTCGGCCCGGTTGGGTGAGTCCGACCCGTAACCGCCGAAGGCGAAGAAGCGGTTGAGGTCACCTCGCTCCATCTTGATCTTGGCTGCCGGCTCGATGTTGCCGGTGGTCATGCCGAGCGGGATTCCCTCGGACGCAAGCCTTTCCAGCAGTTCGACGATTCCCGGTTCGATCCGGTACTTCTCCGAACTGGCGACCGCCTCCGGGAGCTCGCGGACATAGACCGGGGTCAGCTCCTCGATGTCCTGATGGCTCGGCTCGCGGTCAAGCACGGTTCGAAGCGCCGCGAAGGCGACATCGTGGTCGGTCATGCCCGACTCGGTCACCTTGGCGATGTCGACCGACTTGCCGAACACCTCCTGAAAGGCCTTGTCCCAGGCGACCGCGCCGGCCCCGCCGGTGGTCAGCAGGGTGCCGTCGAGGTCGAAAATGACCGCGCGGATCGGGGCCTCGACCGAGGCGGTCATCGGCGACCCTCCCCGGAAACGAGAAGGCTGAATGGAGCGCTATATGGCCACTTTTGCCTTCTCGATTTCATCGGCGGCCGTTTGCCTCGCGGTAGCGACGGATCAGCTCCGCGGTCGAACTGTCGTGATCAAGCGGCGGTGGCTCTTCGGACTGAAGTTCGGGGATGATCGCCTGGGCCAGGGCCTTGCCCAGTTCGACCCCCCACTGGTCGAAGGAGTCGATGCCCCAGATCGCACCCTGGGTGAAGACGGAATGCTCGTAGAGGGCGACCAGGGAACCGAGCGACTTCGGGGTCAGGCGGTCAACCATGATCGTCGAGGTCGGCCGGTTGCCGAGGAAGGTCTTGTGGGGGATCAGGCGCTCGTCGACGCCTTCGGCCTGAAGCTGCTCGACGGTCTTGCCGAAGGCCAGCGCCTCGGTCTGGGCGAAAACGTTGGAGACCAGCAGGTCCTGGTGGTTGCCGAGCGGGTTCAGGGCATGGTTGAAACCGATGAAGTCGGCCGGGATCAGCTCGGTTCCCTGGTGGACCAGCTGGTAAAAGGAATGCTGGCCATTGGTCCCCGGTTCACCCCAGAAGATCGCGCCGGTGCCGTAATCGACCCGGGTCCCGTCGAGGGTCACGCCCTTGCCGTTCGACTCCATGGTCAGCTGCTGGAGGTAGGCGGGGAAGCGGTGCAGATACTCGCTGTAGGGGAAGACGGCGTGGGTCTCGGCATCGAAGAAGTTCCGGTACCAGACGGTGAGCAGGCCGTGAAGGGCCGGCAGGCTGGTCTCGAGATTCGTTTCGAGGAAGTGCTCGTCCATCGCGTGGAAACCGTCGAGCATCTCGCTGAAACGATCGGGGCCGATCGCCAGCATGGTCGAGAGGCCGATCGCCGAATCCATCGAGTAGCGGCCCCCGACCCATTCCCAGAATCCGAACATGTTGTCGGTGTCGATCCCGAACTCCGAGACTCCTTCGGCGTTGGTCGAGACCGCGACGAAGTGCCTGGCAATGGCCGACTCGTCACCGCCGAGGCCGTCGAGCAGCCACTGGCGGGCGGTGTGGGCGTTGGTCATCGTCTCCAAGGTCGTGAAGGTTTTCGAGGAAACGATGAAGAGCGTCTCGGCCGGGTCGGCGTCAAGGGTCGCCTCGTAGAAGTCAGTGCCGTCCACGTTAGAAACGAAACGGAACTCGAGGTCACGGCGGGAATAGTCCTTGAGCGCCTCGTATGCCATCACCGGGCCGAGGTCAGATCCGCCGATGCCGATGTTGATGATCCGCCGGATCGGTTTGCCGGTCTGGCCCTTCCATTCGCCCGAACGAACCGACTCGGAGAAGGCGGCCATGCGGTCGAGGACCTCGTGGACTTCCCGCACCACGTCGACCCCGTCGACGACCAGCGAGCGGCTGCGCGGCATCCGCAGCGCCACATGCAGCACCGCCCGGTCCTCGGAGACGTTGATGTGCTCGCCCCGGAACATCGCGTCGCGACGCTCCGGCATGCGGCGGTCCCGGGCGAGGGCAGCGAGCAGGCCGATCGTCTCACGGGTGATCCGGTTCTTCGAGTAGTCGAAGTAGAGACCGCAGGCCTCGGCGACCAGATCGGTCCCGCGCGAGGGATCCTCGGCGAAGAGGTCCCTCAGGTGACGGTCGCCTATGTCGTTGTGGTGGCTCTCGAGGGTCTTGAAGGCTTCTGACTCCCGGAGCTCGCTCACCGGTTCAGCTCCCGAGCAGGTTCTTCGCTTCTTCGACCACCCGGTCGGGGGTGAAGCCGAAGTATTTCTGGAGGTCCTTGAAGGGGGCCGATGCGCCGAAGGTGGTCATGCCGATCGCCACGCCTTCCTCGCCGATGTAGCGCTCCCAGCCGAAGGTCGAAGCCTGTTCGATCGAGATCCGCCGGGTGACCGAAGGCGGAAGGACCGAATCCCGGTACGCCTCGTCCTGGTTTTCGAAGATGTGCCAGGAAGGCAGCGAAACGACCCGGACCTTGACGCCCTCGATGGTCAGGGTTTCGTATGCCTCGAGTGCGATGTGGACCTCGGAGCCAGTCGCGATCAGGATCAGCTCCGGCTCGCCGTCACAGTCGGCGATCACGTACCCGCCCTTCGCCAGCCCGGAAGCGTCGGCGAACTTGCTGCGGTCGATCACCGGCACCTTCTGGCGGGTCAGGACCAGGGCGGTGGGGTGATCGGTGCGCGGCATGATCACCTTCCAGGCTTCGGCGACCTCGGCCGCGTCGGCAGGGCGGATCACGTCCAGGTTCGGCATCGCCCGGAGCGAGGCGAGCTGCTCGACCGGCTGATGGGTCGGGCCGTCCTCGCCGAGGCCGATCGAATCGTGAGTCAGCCAGTGGACGACCGGGATCTCCATCAGGGCCGAGAGCCGGATTGCCGGGCGGGCGTAGTCGGAGAAGATCAGGTAGGTCGACCAGACCGGCCTGAGCGAGGAGAGCGCCATGCCGTTCGAGGAGGCGGCGGATTCATGCTCGCGGACCCCGAGGTGAAGCATGTTGCCGGAGCGGTTTTCGGGATCGAAGACCCCGGAGACTTCTTCCTTCAGGCCGCTGGAGGCTGAACCGGTCAGGTCGGCCGAGCCACTGATCAGCCACGGCACCTTCGGTGCGATCGCCTGCAGCGTCTTCTGTGCGGCCGAGCGGGTCGCGACCTGCTCGCCGGCTTCAAAGGCGGGGATGTCGGCGTCCCAGCCGTCGGGCAGACCACCGGAAAGCATGGTCTCGATCAGGTTCTTCGTGTCTTCAGGAGCGCCGTCGAAGCGATCCTTCCAGGCGGCCGAAAGCTCGGCTCCGCGCTTGCCGACGCCGTTGTTCCAGGTGTCGTAGACACCATCGGGAACCAGGAAGTGGGCATCGACCGGCCAGCCGTAGACCTCCTTGGTCAGCTTCGTCTCCTCGGCCCCGAGCGGGTTGCCGTGAACGTCGGCGGTGTCCACCTTGTTCGGCGACCCGTAGCCGATGTGGCTGTGGATCAGGATGAAGGTCGGCTTTTCCTTCTCGGCCTTGAAGCTGTCGAGGGCGGCGCCGATCTCATCGAGGTCGTTGGCGTCATTTACGTGGTGGACGTTCCAGCCGTTGGCGACGAAGCGAGCCTCGACGTCCTCGGTGAAGGCCAGATCGGTCGAACCGTCGATCGTGATCCGGTTCGAGTCATAGATCCAGCAGAGGTTGTGGAGCTGCTGGTGACCGGCCAGGGAGGCGGCCTCCTGCGAGACACCCTCCATCAGGTCGCCGTCACCACAGATCGTGTAGACGTCGTAATCGAAAAGCTCTTCACCGAAAGCGGCACGCTTCCAGAGCCCGGCGATCGCCATGCCGACCGAGGTGGCGACACCCTGGCCGAGCGGGCCGGTGGTCGTCTCGACACCGGTGGTCAGGTGCGACTCCGGGTGACCGGGGGTGGAGGAGCCGAGCTGGCGGAAGTTCTCGATGTCCTCGAGGGTGACCGAAAGACGATCGGAAATCGTGCCGTCGTGCTCGACCTTCTTGACCCCGGCGAGGTGCAGGACCGAGTAGATCAGCATCGAAGCGTGACCGGCCGAAAGCACGAAGCGGTCACGGTTCGGCCAGTGCGGATCGGCCGGGTCGTAGCGGAGGTAGTCCTGCCAGATCTTGTAGGCCAGCGGGGCCAGGGCCATCGCGGTGCCGGGGTGGCCTGAGTTGGCCTTGTCGATCGCATCGATCGAAAGCGTCCGGATGGTGTTGATTGCCAGGAGCTCGGGAGACTGGGAAGCGAGGGAGTCGGTCACGCCCGCAATCCTACGGAAAACCGCTTCAGGCCAGAGAACAGGAAATGCGGATTTTGCGTGAATGCGCCGGGGGCGCGTCGGCGCTGCGCTCAGTACTGGCCGCTGGGCTCGCCGAGCCCGTGCGAACCGCTGGCGCCGAGCGAGGTCGCTTTGTCCACCTCGGTCACCACTTCCTGGGGATCGGCGACCCCGTGAAAGCAGAACAGGTTGTCCTGGTCGGTTGCGGCGGTGTCGAAGTCGACGTCGCCAACCTTCAGCATCCGCTGGAACACGGTCTGGTTGTAGCTGACGTTCTGGACCCGCTCGAGCCGGGTCTCCTGGATGTCGCGGGCGAAGATGCCCCGCTTGATGTTCAACCGGCGGTTGGTGATCGTGTAGACGGTCGCCATCCGCTTGATGAAACCGATCAGCACGGAAAGTCCGAGCGCGATCAGGACGATGATGAAGACCGTTGCGAAACCCTCGCCGAGCAATTTCGCGATGACCGCGACGATCAGGCCGATCAAAAGGCCCTTCAGGTAGAAGGCGAGAATCGAACGCCAGGACGGGTGGCCCTGGAAAATAATCTGCTCGCCGGGACTGGGTTGAAAAGCCACGGCGCGAGCATATTCGACCGGAGCGGATATGTGTGAAAGCCGGCCGGTCTGGCGTCGCTCGTCCGTTCGCCCGCGTAACCTCGACCGGTGTCCATCGCCAGGGTCGAGCCGCTGACGACGGCCCGCGCTCTGCGGGGCCCCTTCGACTACCTGATTCCGGAAAGGCTGGAGGGGATCGGCGCGGGCACGGTGCTGGAAGTGCCTTTCGGCCGGCGCCGCATCACCGGTGTGGTGGTGGAGGTGGCGGAGACCTCCGAGGTGCCGCCCGGGAAGCTGGCCGAGCCGATCCGGGTCCTGGGATCCGGCACCAATCCGGATCTGATCGAGCTCGGCCGCTGGATCGCCTCCGAGTACTGCTCGACCCCGGCCCGCGGACTCGGCCTGGTGCTGCCGCCCGGCACCGGTACCGGCGGTGAACGGACCCGCTTCCGGGTCGAGAAACTGAACTCGATCACCGAGGCGGGCCGGGAAGCACTGGACGGTGGCGCCCGCCTCGGC
>WBZM01000753.1_pt1 | contig 39930 bp, 33 predicted proteins | sample 5204271 | NCBI WGS metagenome assembly WBZM01 (sample SAMN12344346, study PRJNA552823) | activated sludge metagenome | biome: Activated sludge suspended growth; feature: Nitrification reactor; material: Wastewater; isolation source: activated sludge from nitrification reactor of wastewater... | reverse complement strand
ATGATCTTGGTCTCGATAACCACATCATGCCAGAAGTGGCAGCCCGCGTCCCCCGCTCTTGCCTCCAGCCGCGGAAAATTGGCTTCGCACTGCGAGTTTTGCAAGAGGCTCAACAAGTCTGAGGTGACCATACGACCAAACAAGGCCGCCTCTAGACCACAGCCTAAAGCAAGCCGTTCGATATTGGCTTTCTCTGACTTCAGTCGCTCAAGAAGGAGCAGTTTGGCTGTTGTTGCATCAGTGGCAGAAGAACCAACTTCGAGGCACAATGTTTTCAAGTACTCGTATTCAGGCAATCCTAGAAGAATGGCTTGCCCCTTACCAGTTTCTCCGTTTCCCTCGGCTTCATCACTTATCGCATCTTGCTCATCGTCATTTTCCGTTTTCTTGGATTTCCTTGGGGTTTTGCTTTTTTTGGATTCCTTGATTAGCTTGTCTATACCCTTACTGAAGGCATCTTTCAGCGTGGACGACATTACTTCAGCAACAAGAAGTGCTATTCCGCTGCTCAACAGCATTTCTTGGATTTTGTCTACAAAAACCCTTGAACGAGCCGCCATAGGCACCCCAAGATGCTGTAGGGAGAACTGGTCTTCCACCACCCGCCAGTGTCGCTTCAGGCATTGCGACGAGATCCGAGTGCGGACGGCGTTGCCCAATGGCAGACGTTTGGCAAGACCGGCATCATCTCGATTGAGCAGTGCGGCCGGGTAGGTGTGCAGGGTATGAATCTGGATAAAACGGGGGATTGGCATGGTCAGGCTCCAGTGAGTAAATCAGTGTTTGGGTTTCTTGGCTTCGGCAGTGAAGAAACTGCCGGCGATTCTCAGGCGTATCGCTTCGGCAGCTTGCTCGTCGCGGCCTTGGTTGAGGATCAGGTTGCCGAGATCAAACCAGTTGGGGGCCTGTCCCTCCTTGCTGGCCAGCAGTCGCAGCAAACGCGGAACGAGTTGCCTGAAAGCATCGCCACGTGCAGTCAGCAACTTGGTGACCCGCGACTCGGAAACCCCTGCCGTGCTCAGTTGCTGCCCCAGGCGCCGACTGCCATCGTGACCGGCCAATGCCATTCCGTGGGCAATCATCGCCCAACGCCGCCAGGTGTCAGCATGCCAGTCTTCAGGTGCGAGGTCGGCATAGATCAGTGCACGCGACAGGGCAGAGATTTGATGCGGGCGAAACTCGGCGTTCGGGTCGAGGCGTGCCAAGGCGGCATGCTCGCCATTGTCCAGTCCGTGCGCATCACCCTTGAAGCGGGCAGCCTTGGTAATGATTCTCGCCAGTCTGGAAATCGGACTTTCCTGCTTTGAAGGCAAGTTTTCAGCAGACGGGGGCTGGTCCGGCGGGTCGGCATCATGGGTGCTCATGGAACTTCCTTGTCAATGGATTGTTGGCGAAGGTGGTTGGCCAAGACTGGCAGCGTCTTGGGGTTTCGCAAACCACTGTGGAATCGGGATAAGGCCGCTGCCTGAGCACGGTAGCGGTGCTCACCGCACTGTGGTCCGGCGGTGAATGCATGTTTCAGGACGGCTTCGGCAGCGTCTACCATCGACAACAGCCATTGCAGGCGCTCGTTGTCGGGTTGCTCAGATTCTATTTCTTCGTTCAGGGCGATGAAAAAACGGGCGTCTTCGGCTTGCTCGAAGGGCGCCGCTAACGACGAAGCTTTCTTGCTGATGCTTCCAGGAAGGTCCTTTGTGTTAGACAGGGATTTGCCGCCATCCAACAACGTCTTTATCGCGTTTCTCAGCAAGAACGTAAGTTGCCCGACTGCATGAACGCGCTCTTTTGCAGTTGTTGCGAGGCGGTTACTCTGCCCTTGAAGGATCAGCTTTCGGACGGTCGGCGATAGTAGTATCCGTCGCTCGTGATAACCGTCGGTAGTACTCTGCCCACCAGCGATGGCTTGGGCGACAAGCTCCAATCGCGGTCCAGTGTCTGAAGGATAAACCACCTGCGCCGGCGGCTTCTTGTAGTCCGATCCAAACGCAAGTTCCGCCATTCGCTCGTAGCCGAATCCGCTTATTGATACACCGAGAGATTTGCCCTCAGCCACATGGACCGGGGTCCATAGATCACCCGTATATCCTTTGCGAGCCTTTGCCTCGTCTTTGGATATTCTCGGCCCCTTTGTGGTGGCCCTTAGCGCAGATATCCCATCCACGGTTTGTACCAAACGCACTCTGCGGCAGACCTCGATAAAATAGGGATCAAGTTGAGAAAAAGACAACCCGCTCTCGCCATCCCAAGGCAACAGCCAAAGCAAAGCAAAACCCAAGTTTTCTTTGTAGCCGATCGTAAGCGCGTCCGAACGATGTTCCAAACCAACCAGAACATCTCGACGCCACCTTCTTCCAATATGCCCGCACGGGTCGACACCCAGCCCTGGTCGGCTGGATGAGCCGCCATTCATCCGGGCAATGCCGAAATTCCCGGAGCCCGGATAAGGTGCTTGGGTTTGCAGGCTAATCAGACTAAACGCCCAGTCGTCCTGGGCAGCCGCCCGCATACGTCCCTGCTTCAAGTCGTGGTTTTTTGAGGTCACCAATACATCCAGGCTGTCAGGCGTAGGGCGGTCGTTCGACCAGCCATCGACATTCGCTCCCAGCACCGGCGCCTGCATGAACGCCGGTCGGTCGTGCGGCGCAATCAGGCACCAGGGCGCACCATCCGAATGTTCGGGCGTGAGATCCAGCAGAGCCTTTTTCCAAGCCGCCTCGCTGTCGAAAAGCTCGCTTCGCCCGGCACGATGCACGGCGATCGCCGCCAGTTGCACGAGAAAGGCATGCCACGGGTGGCGTTGATGAGGGCGCAATGCGGGAAAGTCCCTTACCACGTCCTGCCCGAGCGCGCCGAACAGGCCGGGCAGACTGAAGGACCGGGGCCGGCCATTGGCCACTAGCCGAGTTCGGATCAAGGGTTCATCAAGGAGGTTGTAGCGCAGGGTCACGGGCAATCTCCGGCAACGGGTTATTGGTCCTTGAGGTTTTCGAGCCCCAGGCGACTGTAGCGAAATAGAGCTTCGCCCAAGCGAAAGGTGGTGCACTGCTCGCGGTGCGTGACTGAGGAGGGTTCAGCATCCAGCGGCAAGTCCTTAGGTAGCAAATGGTGTCGGATGGGAAGGGCCTTGAGCGGTTCGCCAAAGGGGCCGGGTTGGTCCGGGTTAAAGTGCACCACTCGGTCCTGCGCGCCGAGCCGGGTGCCGACTTGAACGCCTGTCGGAAACTCCTCTTTGCCAAATTCATCTTTCACGTTCAGCATATGCAGTTGACCGATGGTTCTTGCCGCGCTGGTATCTCCTGCGAGCTTTGCGGCGAGGCTTTGCCACGCCTCGCCGAGTTCCAACTGCAAGGCTTCCAGGCGCGCCGGATGCGTCGCCGCTTCAACCAGATAGCGGTTGTTGTCGGGGATGCTCACTTCCGGCTTTTCGGACAGCAATCGGCGCGTCGCTTCGATAATGCTCAAGTCGACATAGACGCCGCCGCCGTTCCGGTGGCGCCCGAGCCCGTTTTTCGGGCGGGTAAGCAGCGGCGTCAGATCATTCGCTGCCGGTGTCAGAATCGCGACCTGCGCAATGCGGTAAGGATCGGGGCGCTCGTTGGCGTGGCGATGCAGACGACCGACGCGCTGCAGCAGGACGTCCATCGGGCACAGGTCGGTGATCAGGAAATCGGCGTCAATATCGAGGCTCTGTTCGAGAGTCTGGGTGCCGACGACGATCAAGGCGCCACTTGACCGCTTCTTGCCCAAGCGTTCTTCGATCGCGGCATCGAGTAGCGGTCTGTCCTGGCGACTGAAACGGCTGTGGTGCAGCGTGACCACGCCTTTCACCTGGAACAGCCACGCAGGGTCGGGTGCCCTAACTTCCAGTGCTGCGAGGGTGGCGATCGCGGCGGGTACGGTGTTGCGAACGATCAGCACCTTGGCTCCCTGCGCGGCAGCCGCCAGCGCCAGTTCGGCAATTTGCTCCGGGGAGTCGATGATGTCGCGCGCTTTCCAGCGCACGCACTTGGACTGCCCAGTTCGCACTACCGCGCGCAGGCTGCGGCTGTCCGAAATCGCTGGATAAGGCACCTGACAGCCAACGTCGAAGGGCATCGCTGCGAGCAGCGAAGAAGTCCGTCTTTCTGCGTTCAGCGCGAGGTAACGGCTGCGAGCGCTGGAGCCCAGCGTGGCTGAGAGCAATACGGCGTGCCCACCGCAGTTGAGGTGCGCCTTCAGCAACTCTTCAAGCAGGACCGTCATGTAGGCATCGGAAGCGTGCACTTCATCGACCACGAGCAGGCTGCGAGCCAAGGTAGCGTGGCGGAGGTGGGCATGGGCAACTTGCAGGGCGCCGAGCAGTGCCTGGTCGACGGTGCCGACGGCGACAGGCGCGGCGAGAAAACGCTTGGCGTTCTCGCCAGCCCATCGGTATGGGGCCGCCTGATCATTTAGGTCATCGCTCCACAGTACCTTGAAATCGGGCAGAGCCTTGGCTTCTTGGCCATCAGCGGCGACGTAGCCGGGTAAAGCGCGCAAGGCCAGCGGTGGATTCTCCGGCCAGACGCGATCAAGAGTGTCCTGCACCCGTTTGTAGAGTTGACTCGCGGCAACTCGTGTCGGCAAGGCAAAGTAGAGGCTATCCACTTCTCCTGCTCGAAAAAGCTGCAGATAGCGCCAGAGCGCGGCCTCGGTCTTGCCGCTGCCAGTTTCCGATTCGAGGACCACCAGTGGCCCAAGACTGTGATCGGCCATGGCAGACTGGATGGGATGAGGTGGAAACCCCCCAAAGGTCCTGGCAAAGATCGGTGCGGTCGTGTTCAGTTGTTTGCGCCAATCTTCGGCATCGAGGCCGAGGGCGGCAACGGCATCGGCAGCAAGTTTCGGTGCACTTGCCGCCCGATCCTCCCCCGGACCGGAAAACTTGAAGAAGCGGGTATCCGAGCCCAGCCAGTCGGCCAGTTGGACGAGACCAGCGAACAAATGGCCAAAAGCAGGTTCATCCGGCAAGTCCTCGCCGCCAGGCGTGAAGGCGAGAGGATAAAGAGCTAGGCCGCAGTCGGCGATGGCTTTCAATACCGGAGCCGGATCGTAAACTCCGGCGTGAGTCTTCCAGAAGATCGCGCTGCTGCCGGGAGTGTCCTTTATGGGTCGCCCGTGGTGGCTGATGCTGGCACTCAGTAGCGGCTCACAGGCTGCGCCCCAAGTGCAGACTTGCTCGATCAGCGGTTCTATCGCTGCGGCAGCAGTCGGCACTTCGAAGAGCTTGCATGCCTCCCGGTCGTGCCCTGCAGGGATTCGCACTGGCCAAGTAGGCCGTATCCGATCGCCCCAGCGTTTAGCTTGAAATCCACTATTGGCCTTACCGACGTCGTGCAGGAAGGCCAGCACGGTGAGACGCGCAATATCCTTCTCGGTCAGCGGGCGCGAAGCGCTCGCTTCCATAGCGCGTCGGATCGAACGACAGCGTGCTAGGCGATGAAAACAGGCCGCCACGTCGATGATGTGGTCGATCAACGGGTGCCACCGAAGCACGCTTCCGTCGGCACCCCGCTCCAACTTCCCGAATGCCTCGCTGTCCATCAAGACTTGGTCATCACTCATGTCTATGCATTACCGGATCGAGTCCTACCATTGCTGCAAAAGGGGCGGCTGGGCAGGCACCGCTTTGGTTCGGCAAGATGACCTCGTCAAAGCGTTGATCGACCTAAGGAGGTAAGCGATGGCTGGATATGAGCTTAACGCAAGCGACAATTCTCTGCCAGATTTGCTGAGGGGTGAGAACGGTCTGGCGAAGTGATGGAGCTTCCCGTTAAGCTTGCGCCGTAGTCAGGCGGCACTTTCCCAGTAGATGGCATGCCCCGTGGTGAGCATTCTTCCAACCGGCGCTGATCGCAGCCACGGATGGAAAGCAAGCGTCCGGCGCTGCCTACCGCCCTCCGCCAAACACCTTCAGCTTCACGAACGCCCAGTGAGCAGCACCATCACCAGTCCGGTGAGGACCGTTCGTGCGGGGCCAAGCCAGAATTCATTGCTGCAAGTGCAGGGGCCTCGCATTTCAGGCGGTGACCCGGACCGTGCGTGTTCTGAGCCGCGGCTCTTACATTCGTGACAACAACAGGGCTGTCGGGAGGATACGCGTTCTCGATAGGGCTTTTTCTGGTTTTAAGGTGACTGTCACGTAACACGAGAACGAGCACAATGAGGGCCAATGGTGACTGTCACAAAACAACGAGGCCGACCGCCCAAAGGGGATCAACCGATGACCCCTGCCGAGCGCAAGCGCGCCCAGCGTATGCGCGACGACCGCGCGGCGATAGACGCCAGCGGCGATGAGCAAAACGCGCCACTACGGGCTCTGCTGGTGATCCTGGGACGGGTCGAAGCGTCAGAATCCGCTCGGCTCTCTGCACAACGCGCCTGGGCAGAAATCGGCCGGCGCTATGGTTTCGTGAGTGTCACAGAACAAGCCCGCGTTGAAGAAACACCGTCGAGGAACAAGGAATGAGCGAAGCGACCGGAACTGAAAAGCTGCGCCCTGGCTGGAAACCCGGCCAGTCTGGCAACCCGAACGGACGCCCCAAGGGCAGTCGCAATCGGGTCACCCTTGTGGCCTTGGCGGCGATGGACGAAGGCGCCGACGCGATTGCGCGGAAGGTAGTCGAGATGGCCAAGGGTGGTGACATCAGCGCCGCACGACTGGTGATCGAGCGTCTGGTTCCGGTGGCAAAGGAGCGCCCGATCTTCCTGTCGCTGCCGGACACGGGGTCTGCGGAAGGCGTCGCGCAGGCTCAGGCTGCCATCCTGCAGGCTGTTGCCGCCGGCGACGTCCTGCCTGGCGAAGCGGCGACACTCGCCGGCATCGTGGAAGCCCGCCGCAAGGCGCTGGAGCCCAGGAGCTTGAGCAACGCATCAGCGCACTGGAAGGGAAGAAATGAACGGGTTGCAAAGGCGGCTCAGCAAGGTGGAAAAACTCAGGAACAGCAACGACGGCGAGAGGGAAGTCGACATCGAGCTGGAACGGATGGGGACGAGCCGTGCCGCTTTGCTGGACGATTTCGGCAGTCTGTTCGCATTCCGCGACTGGCTGGATGCGCGCATGGCTTCGGAGGACCATCCAGCCGGAGTGCAGCCATCAATAGCCGCGCCTCATCGGAAGCGTCCCATCGATCCCGCAGTCTCCGCGAAATGGAATGCGATTCTCGACCGGTACGAGGCGCTACAGCCCGCGGATACGGGCGCGTGATTTTCTGCACCCAAGGTGGTGGAAATGAACAGAACGCTGGAGCGCCGCACGACCAGACTGGAGGCACACCACTCGAACGCCGACGAGATCGCCCTCATCTTCCGTCGCTCCGTCGGCTGTCAGGTCGTCCGCGCCCTCATCGGTGACGATGTCGTCGGCGGCCGCAGCGACGAAGCCGAGGACGACTTCGCCGAACGGGCGAAGGTCGAAGCGCTGGCTCGCACCGATTGCCGTCCGTGCCGCGTGCTTCTGTTGCCCGGGCAAGCACTGTAATGAGCACCCTGAAGCGTCGCCTGGCACGACTGGAAGACGTGCTGCTGCCAAAGCCACAGCTATCCGTCTGCATGCTGCGCGAGCCCGCGAGCGATGCGCCAGCCGAAGAATGGGCGGAATACCCGCGGCAGGTTGACGAAGCGGAAGCTCGTGGAGATTTCCTCATCCTGCTGGTGCCGATGAAGCCGACCGAAAGCCCACGAACCGAGAACGGTGTGACCTACTGCGGTACGGAACTGGACGCGCTGGCGTTGAAGGCGTCGATGCTTCCGTCCAAGCTCGGCAACAAGAGCGCGCTGGACGACGTGATGAAGAGCTTGCCGGGTAACGTGTTCGGGCCGGTGGCTCCGGCCAAGCTTTAGGCGTCTGATCAGGTATCACACGAAGTCTGGCGGTGGCCACCGAGCCGGCTCTTGGCTTGGCGTTGATTCAGATTGCCCAGATTTGGCTACATAGTGGCTACACGAAAGCCAGAAAGCAAAAAGGCCGCCCTGCAGAGCGGCCTAGCTGATTGATTTATTTGGCTCCCCGACCTGGGCTCGAACCAGGGACCTACGGATTAACAGTCCGACGCTCTACCGACTGAGCTATCGAGGAACTCGACGTTGCATAGTCTAGTCGCTCGCCGCGGGTGCGTCAACGCCCGGCGCTTTTTCGTGTAGGGAACAAGTAATCTGTCCGGGTTTGTAGCAAGTGATCTGTCCGGTTTATTTTGGTCTGAAGGAGGGCCGAGATGAAGCGGACGGAATTGCTACAGGAGATCAGGAAGATGCGGTTTGAAGAAGCGTATGTGGGCTGGGAGGCGGGTCGGTTGACGCAGGTAGAGGCGGCGAGTCTGCTGGGGGTGAGCGAGCGGACGTTCCGGCGGTATTTGTCGCGGTATGAAGAGGGCGGGCTGGAGGGGTTGATTGATCGGCGACTGGAGCAGGTGTCGCATCGGAAGGCGCCGGTAGACGAAGTGATGGCGCTGACGGCGAGCTACCGCAGTAGGCACGTGGGGTGGAGCGCGAAGCACTTTTATGCCTGGTATCGGAAGGACGGGGGAAGGCGGAGCTACACGTGGGTGAAGAGCCGGTTGCAGGAGGAGGCGTTGGTTCCGAAAGCCAAGGCGCGAGGGGTACACCGGAAGCGTCGGGAGCGTTCGCCGTGGCCAGGGTTGATGATTCATCAGGACGGCAGCAGGCACGAATGGATCGCGGGGCAGCAGTGGGATCTGATCGTGACGATGGACGACGCGACCAACGAGCACTACTCGATGTTCTTCGTGGAGGAAGAAGGCACGATGAGCAGCTTGCGGGGCGTACGGGAAGTGATTGAATCGCGGGGACTCTTTTCGAATTTTTACTCCGACCGTGGTAGCCACTACTGGCTTACACCGGAAGCCGGGGGCAAGGTGGACAAGCAAAACCTGACGCAATTCGGGCAAGCCATGAAGCGCCTGGGAATCGAGATGATCGCGGCCTACTCGCCAGAAGCCCGCGGGCGCTCGGAGCGCATGTTTCGCACCCATCAGGAGCGCCTGCCGCGGGAACTGGCACTGGCTGGGATCACCGACCTGGCGGGAGCCAACCGCTACCTGCACGAAGTGTACCGACGCGCCTTCAACGCCGAGTTCATGCAGCCAGCGATGGAAGAAGGCAGTGCCTTCGTCGGCTGGATCGGCGGCGGGCTCGACGACATCCTCTGTGAGCGGTTCGAGCGCACGGTCGGCAACGACAACTGCGTCAGCTTCGAAGGGATGAAGTTACAGATCCCCGCCGATCGTCATCGCTGCCACTACGTGAAGGCGAAGGTGGCGGTGCTGCGGCGTACGGACCGCACGCTGGCGATCTTGCACGGCCCACGCAAGTTGGCCGACTATGACCAGGCCGGCAACATCATCCCACTGAATCTGAAGGCGGCTGCGTAGGTCCGCCGCGGCCGCCCGGGGCGGGGCAATCGGTTCCGGGCTACGCCCTCCACCGCTTGCCCCGCCCCGGTCAAAGCGGACAATTCATTTGCTACAAAACCGGACAGATCTATTTGTTGCCAACACGCCCGGCGCTTTTTCGGCGGGCGAAGAACGTGCACAACGGGCGAAGAACGTGCACAATTCGGGCTGTGTTGCAGTTGTGGAGAGTAGTTGGCTTTGGACGCGAGGCTAGATCGACCGATGGATCCTGACTTGATCGACCCCAATTTGGTGTTTGCGAAGACCGCTTCCGGCGAGGAAGCGGTTCTGCAGCGGACGCGCGTGGTTCAGCGCAACACTCGAATGGTGTTGATCCTGGTCGACGGCAACGCGACGGTCGCTGAATTGTGCGACAAGACGGGCAACCCGCAGATGACCCGCAGCGCCCTGCTCGAGCTCGAGCGCGATGGTCTGGTTGATCGCCGCGCCGCCTACGACTCGGTTTGGCAACGTGGCGAAAAGGCAAGGCAGCGCGCAGCGTCGGACGAGACGACGGCACCGGTTTCCGAGTTTTCCAGCTTCGGTACCAAGGAACAGACGGCCCCGCCTCCGTTACCGGCAAGCCAGGCCTCGGCCTCGTTCGACGTGCCGCCCGCGCGCGAGGCGCCGACGCCGGCGCGAGGACCGCGGCCGACCGTACACGATCCGGCGCCCTCGGAATCGGGAACGGTTTTCCTGTCGCGCGCGCAAGCCGCTGGCACGTCGTCGGCCGCGCCGGTCGAGAATGCCCTTGGTCCGCTGTCGGTGCCCGAGCGGTGGCGGCCACCCTGGTTCGGCGGCGAGCGCCAGCGGCGGCCTGTGCAAGTGAGCGCGCATCGGCCGCGTTTTATTCTCACTTGGCCGCTCGTCGTGATTCTGCTTCTGCTCGTGCCGGTCGTCCTCGCGCTCGTGCTGGTGCTGATCTTCCCGTACCTGAACTATCAGCCGGAGGTCGAGGCTGCTCTGACGCAGAGCACTGGCAGGCAGGCACGCGTCGATTCCTTGGGGATCGATCTGCTGCCGACTCCTGCTTTGCGGCTCGATGGCGTTCGCCTGGAGGGCGTTGGCGAAGGTGCACCGCTGGTCGTTGGCAAAGCTCGCCTGCAACCGGTCCTTAGCAAGCTGTTTGCGGAAAGGATGCTATTTGACGATGTGGAGTTGAGCGACCTGGTGCTGGCGCCGTCGACCTTTGGCGAGCTGGCGCAGGCGTTGCAGACGGCGGCCAGGCCGGGGGCGCGCGCCGGCGTACGGCATCTGTCGCTGAGCAATGCGGAACTCGCGCTGGCTGGACTGGTGATCGGCGATTTGCGTGGCGAGATCACCTTGTCCGGCGAGGGCTTGGCCGAGGTCATTGCCTTGCATTCGGCGAACCGCGAGTTGAGCTTTGAGGCGCGTCCACAGGCTACGGCCTTTGCGATTCGCGCCGAGGGTCTGAAGTGGCGCCCGCGCGCGAATAGTTCGCAGGTGGTTGATTCGTTTGTTCTGCAGGGCGAGTTGCGGGCAATGACGGTGAACGTCGACCGGATGGAATTCCGGGTCTTCGATGGGCTGTTCAGCGGTAAGGCAACGCTGCGTGCGGGCAGTGAGCCGCTGCTTTCCGGCGAGATCGCCTTCGAGCGGGTTAACGCCAGGAAGCTCGCCGAAGCCCTGGGTTTTGAACAAGGTTTTCTCGGCGAGGGTACGGGCAGGCTGCGCTTTTCTGCCGCCGCCGACGCGTGGCCGTCGCTTCTTTCGACGTTGCAAGGCGACGGTACGCTCACCGTCAAGCGAGGCAGCCTGCCGGGTATCGATCTTCCGGAAGCGCTGCGGCGAGCGCCGAGCGTACCGCTTGCGCTTGGTGGGGCAACGCGTTTCGAGCAGCTTACCGGCGCCCTCAGGCTGACGCCAGGCTTCATCCACCTGTCGCGCCTCAGCCTGAGCGCTGGCGCCATGCAGGCTGCCGGGTATATCGACCTCGGGCGCGAGCTCGACTTGCGCGGCCGGATGGACGTGGAAATGCGCGGGCGCGGCGAGCACTCGGCGCTGCCGGTGGCGATCAGCGGTTCGTTGAACGCGCCGCTGTTGAAGGCCGCCGACCGCTGATTCGGCGGCGACCCGGCGCGCGTTGCGTGTCGAACGGCGCCGAATCGTCCGACGCTGGCTTGGTTGCAGCGACCGCTTGGGCTGCTGCCATCCGGTCGGCTCGCGTCGTCGTCGGCTGCTCGCGGCGAGCCTCGACGACGAGCAAGGCCACGGGCTAGAGGACGGCGGCCATCGCGTCGGCAACGTGTCCGATGTTGCGCGTGTTCAGCGCAGCGACGCAGATGCGGCCGCTACTCACGGCGTAGATGGCGAACTCCTCGCGCAGGCGGTCGACCTGGGCGGCGCTCAGCCCGGTATAGGAAAACATTCCCCGTTGGCGCGTGATGAACGACAGGTCGGTCTGCACGCCGCGCGCTCGCAGCTCATCCACCAGCGCACTGCGCATGCTCCGGATGCGCGCGCGCATGCCGGCCAGTTCTTCCTCCCAGAGGCGCGCCAGCTCGCCGTCGGCGAGGATCGCGGCGACGATGGCGCCGCCGTGCGTCGGCGGGTTCGAGTAGTTGGTCCGTATGACGCGCTTGATCTGCGAGAGGACGCGCAGCGTTTCGTCGCGGTTGGCCGTGACTACGGAAAGCGAACCGACGCGCTCGCCGTAAAGCGAGAATGACTTCGAGAACGATCCGGCAACCAGGAACTGCAGGCCGGATTCGGCAAACAGCCGGACGGGCAGGGCGTCTTCCTCGAGGCTGTCGGCGAAACCCTGATAGGCAAAGTCTACGAAGGCGAGCAGGCGGCGGGCGCCGACCAGTTCGATGATCTCGGCCCATTGTGACGGCTCGAGGTCGGCACCGGTCGGGTTGTGGCAGCAGGCGTGCAGGACGACGATCGACTCCGGCGGCAACTGCGCGAGGCTGGCTTTCATCGCGGCGAAGTCGACGCCGCGTGTGGTTGGATCGTAGTAGGCGTAGCTCGCGACGGGAAAGCCGGCGTACTCGAACAGCGCGCGATGGTTCTCCCAGCTCGGATCGCTGATGAACACCGTCGACTGCGGGAGCAAGCGTCGCAGGTAGTCGGCGCCCACTTTGAGCGCGCCGGTTCCGCCGAGCGCCTCGCAGGTCAGCACGCGACCGGCGGCGAGCAGCGGCGAGCCTTCGCCGAAAAGCAGGCGCTGAACCGTCTGGCTGAACGCGGCAGGACCATCGATCGGCTGATAGGAACGAGGCGGCAAGGACTCCAGGCGAGCCTTTTCGGCCCGCCGCACGGCCGAGAGCAGGGGAACCTTGCCGTTGTCGTCGAGATAGACGCCAACGCCGAGGTTCACCTTGTTCGGCCGGGTATCGGCATTGAAAGCCTCGGTCAGGCCGAGGATGGGGTCGCGTGGAGCCATCTCCACGGCGGCAAAGAACGAGGTAGTCATGGCTGTTTCCTTAACGGGGAGGCGAATCGCAGTCGGTCGCCGGTCGCGCGCGTGACGGCGGGCAAGCCGCTGCACCTGCCTTGCGCCGGAAGCGGCCGGCAGCCGGGCCGGGCCCGGCTGCCCAGGGACCGCGCTGGCCGCGCAAGGCAGTTGGCGACGGCAGGCGAAAAAAACGTAGAATTCTAGCATGCCAGATCGCCTACATGCCGCCGGGCAGCCCGGCTTCCTCAGCTTCGCGGACAGCCCCTTTCGCCTTTATCAACCGTTTCTGCCGGCCGGCGACCAGCCGGAGGCGATCGCCCAGCTCTGCGCCGGGCTGGCCGACGGGCTGGCCTACCAGACCTTGCTCGGCGTGACCGGTTCGGGCAAGACCTACACGATGGCCAACGTGATCGCCCGCAGCGGCCGGCCGGCGCTTGTCCTGGCGCCAAACAAGACGCTCGCCGCGCAGCTCTATGCCGAGTTTCGCGAGTTCTTTCCGGAGAACGCGGTCGAGTACTTCGTTTCGTATTACGACTATTACCAGCCGGAAGCCTATGTTCCGGCCCGCGACCTCTACATCGAGAAGGACTCATCGATCAATGAGCATATCGAGCAGATGCGGCTTTCGGCGACGAAAAGCCTGCTCGAACGGCGCGACTGCGTGATCGTCGCGACGGTCTCGTGCATCTACGGCATCGGCGATCGCGATGAATACCACAAGATGATCCTGACGATGCGCGTTGGCGACCGCGTTTCCCAGCGCGATCTGATCAAGCGTCTGGTCGAGATGCAGTACGAACGCAATGAGACGGACCTGCAGCGTGGCCGGTTTCGCGTGCGCGGCGATGTGATCGACGTCTTTCCGGCCGAGCACGCCGAGCAGGCGATCCGCATCACGCTCTTCGACGACGAGATCGAGGACCTGCAGTTCTTCGATCCGCTGACCGGGCATCTGCATCAGCGCCTTCTCCGCTTTACCGTCTTTCCCTCGTCGCACTACGTCACGCCGCGGCCTACTGTTCTGCGCGCGATCGAGGCGATAAAGCGCGAACTTGGCGAGCGCGTCGCGCAGTTCCAGCAGGAAGGCAAGCTGGTCGAAGCGCAGCGGCTCGAGCAGCGAACGCGTTTCGATCTCGAAATGCTCGACCAGCTCGGATTCTGCAAAGGGATCGAGAACTACTCGCGGCATCTTTCCGGGCGCCAGCCGGGCGAACCGCCGCCGACGCTGATCGACTACCTGCCGGCCGATGCGCTGATGTTCATCGACGAATCGCATGTTTCGGTTCCGCAGCTTGGAGGCATGTACAAGGGGGATCGCTCGCGCAAGGAGAATCTGGTCAATTATGGTTTTCGCCTGCCCTCAGCGCTCGATAATCGACCGTTGCGCTTCGCCGAGTTCGAAGCGCTGATGCGGCAGACGATCTTCGTTTCGGCGACGCCGGCCGACTACGAAACCGAGCACCAGGGACAGGTCGTCGAGCAGGTCGTGCGGCCAACCGGACTGATCGACCCGGTGCTGATCGTTCGCCCGGCGTCGACGCAGGTCGACGATCTGTTCTCCGAGATCAGGCTGCGCATTGCGCGCGGCGAACGCGTTCTGGTGACGACATTGACCAAGCGGATGGCCGAGGAGCTGGCCGAGTATCTTGGCGAGAACGAGGTGCGCGTACGCTACCTGCACTCCGACATCGATACCGTCGAGCGCGTCGAGATCATTCGCGACTTGCGCCTTGGCAAGTTCGACGTGCTGGTCGGGATCAACCTGCTGCGTGAAGGACTCGATATTCCCGAGGTTTCACTGGTGGCCATTCTCGATGCCGACAAGGAAGGCTTCCTGCGCTCCGAGCGCTCGTTGATTCAGACGATAGGCCGCGCCGCGCGCCATCTGAACGGCACTGCGATTCTCTATGCCGATCGTCTGACCGGTTCCCTGCGTCGAGCGATCGACGAGACCGAGCGGCGGCGCGCGAAGCAGATGGCTTTCAACGAAACGCACGCGATCGTTCCGACCGGCGTCAACAAGCGGATCATCGACATCATCGACGGCTACTACGAAAGCCCACGCGCACCGGGCGTCGTCCAGCTCGCACAGAAGCCGGCCAACTACGCCGCGATGAACGAGAAGCAGCTTGCGCGCGAACTGAAACGCCTGGAAAAGGAAATGCGCGAATTCGCCAAGAACCTGGAGTTCGAGAAAGCTGCCCGGGCGCGCGACGAACTATTCCGTCTGCGCCAGGAAGTATTCGGCATCAGCGGCAGCGAAGCGGCGGCCGGGTAGGGTAGATCTGGAGATCTGAAGGCAACCCGGCCGGCGAGTTCGATCTAGCGGCGGCCCGAATAACCGGGTAGTCCAGCCGCTTCGTCCGAACGCGCCAAGCTGATCGCTTCCTCGATCAGTTCCTGGCGTTCCTCGGCCTTCATGCGCGACAGCAGGATGTCGACGTCCTCGATCTGGTTGCTGAGCAGGCGGTTGTCGAGAATCATTCGCGTGCGGAAGAACTGCGCCCACTGAAACTCGGCAAAATCGGCCGGCATCTTGGCGTAGCCGAAATGCGAGCGCACGTACCACGCGAGGCCGCGGTAGGGATCGTTGCGCAAGTCCTTGACGTGCTTCGGCAGAGCGGCCGGTTGCAGAGGGCCGCCGCCCATCGCGTCAAAGAGATAGACCCAGCGATTGTCGTGCATCGCCTTCCAGAACTGGGCATCCTTGAGCACGCTCCAGTTGTTGATCACCTCGACGACGACGCGCGCGTTGCTCTCGTCGAGGCCGGCTTCATTCTTGTTCTGGGCCACTTCCCAAACGGCGCGCGCCAGATGATGATGGTCGGTCAGGTACGGGCGGCCGCCGTTGCCGATCACCACCGGAACCGGTCGAATGAGCAGGAAGGCGCTCAGGTCGTCCTTGTTCTTGCGGCTCATCGCTTCGGCTTTGGCATAGACTTCGTCCAGTCCGACACCACTTTGCGTTGGTCGCAGTTCGCTCACGCGCGCCTGAAACAACAGTCCACGCGGCGACTTCTGCGAGCATTCTTCGAGATTGAAGTCCATGCCTTGCTCCTCCGAAAAGGCCCGGCGTGCCGGGCGATTGTCCTACGCCGACTTTTCGTTTGCCAGCGCGCGGGCGGTGATCTCTTCGTAGAGGCCGACCACGTTGACCGCAAGCTGGTGATACTCCGGGTTGCGCGCGACGAGCTGCTTGACGTCTTCCATGTCGGCAAAAACGCGCTCGAGAAAAGCGATGTCCATGTCGTCCAGAAGTCCCCCCGCCTCGACCTTCTCCTTCAGGTCGAGGGCGCGCGGTATGCGCTCCCGCTCCAGACGCTGGATCAGGGCGGCGGCGACGCCTTTGTCTTCTTCGCTTGTTTCGTTACTCATTCTCGTCTCCTTTCTTGTGGTCCTGTCAAAGTCGTTTCAGATTCACCGCTTTACTTTCCCGCGGCGTTGGTGGGCGAGCTCAGCGCTTCGGCTTCGACGCCCTGACTGCCCACCTCGACCGCATCGACGCGGCCGTCTTCGAGCAGTAACGATTCCTCGGTTCGCTTGTTCAGGACGACGATGCTGATTCGCCGGTTGACCGAACTGAGCGGATCGTTCTTGTCGAGCAGCACCGTCGAGGCCAGGCCGACGACGCGCAGTACTTTGTGTTCGTCCATTCCGCCGGCGATCAACTCACGTCGCGAGGCGTTCGCGCGATTAGCCGACAGCTCCCAGTTCGAAAAGCCTTTTTCGCCGCCACCAAACTGCGCCGCGTCGGTGTGTCCGGCCAGGCTGATCCGGCTGGGCACGGCGTTGAGCACCTTGCCGATCTCGCGCAGAATCACTTTGGTATAGGGCTTGACTTCGGCGCTGCTGGTGTCGAACATCGGTCGATTCTGCTCATCGACGATCTGGATACGCAGTCCCTCGCTGGTGATGTCGAGCAGCAACTGGCTCTTGAACTGCTTGAGTGCCGGATTGCTTTCGATCAGCTTCTCGATACTTTCCTTCAACTCGCCGAGCATCAGGCGCTCCTGTTGCTCGAAGACCTTGCGCGCCGATTCGGCGTTCGTCTCCTTGACCGTCAGTTGCTTGCTTTTCGCCTCGATGTCCCCCGCCTTGACCTGCCCGGCACTGCGCGTCAGATCCTTGCCTCCTCCCTTGAGAACGCTCGAACTGTCGCCGGTTCCCGAACCTCCCTGCGCGGCGATCTTCAGCGGGTTCTGAAAGAACTCGGCGATGCCCTTGAGGTCGCCGCTGGCGGTCGAGCCGAGCAGCCACATGAGCAGGAAAAAGGCCATCATGGCCGTCACGAAGTCGGCGTAGGCAATCTTCCAGGCGCCCCCGTGGTGGCCGCCGGCGACCTTCTTGACGCGCTTGATGATGATCGGGCGGACGTCGTCGTTCATTCAATTTCCTGCCTGGGGCCGGCCATGCTCAAGGCTATTTGCCCTTGCGGCTCTTCAGTTCTTCCTCGAGTTCGCGGAAGGTCGGGCGCACGTCGGACACCAGCGTCTTGCGGCCAAACTCGACGGCCACCTGGGGTGCGTAGCCCGACATCGAGGCGAGCAGGACGACCTTGATCACCTGGTAGATCTTCGAGCCCTCGTGCGCCTTCTGCTCCAGCAGGCTGGCGATCGGCGCGACGAAACCGTAGGAAATCAGGATGCCGAGGAAGGTGCCGACGAGCGCGCCGCCGATCATCTTGCCGAGCACCGCCGGCGGCTGGCCGACCGAGCCCATCACGTTGACCACGCCCATCACGGCAACGACGATACCGAAGGCCGGCACCGCGTCACCCACCTTGGCCATCACGTGGCCCGGCGTTTCGACCTCATGATGATGCGTTTCGATTTCGATATCCATCAGGTTCTCGATTTCGATCGCATTCAGGTTGCCGCCGACCATCATGCGCAGGTAATCGGTGACGAATTCCATGACGTGATGATCGCTGGCGATGCTCGGGTACTTGCTGAAAATCGGGCTGTCGTGCGGATTCTCGACGTCGTTCTCGATCGACATCAGGCCCTCCTTGCGGACCTTGGCGAGCACTTCGAAGAGCATCGCCAGCAGATCGATGTAGAGTGCCCGGGTGAATTTCGATCCCTTGAAGATTCCGGGCAGCGCGCCGACCGTGGCCTTGATCACCTTGATGTCGTTGGCGGCGACGAAACCGCCTATGGTCAGGCCGACGATGGCAATGTACTCGAGCGGCACCCACAACGCAGCCAGACTGCCATGCACCGCGTACGTTCCGAGCGCTGCGGCCAGAATGATCACATACCCGACAATCAGAAACATCTGTTCCCCCTGCTTAGCGCGCCCGCTGCCGACCTCGCAAAGGGCAAATCCGCCTGCGCGAATTGTAGCCAGAATACCTTCAGTCAGCGGCGGACGAACAATGATATCGCTAAATCTGTCATTTCCGGCGATTGCTGCAGCCCGCGCCGGCGCCCAGCGGTGCGTCGTGTCGGGCGTCGGAAAGCCGCGCGGCGGCGGACAGCGGTGTGTTGCCAAGCGCCGGGCGGCCTATAATCGGCAGCTCGTCTGGCTGCCCTCGAAGCCGCCGCGGCGACGGCGGAGCGGGCGTGTCGATCGATCTCGTGCAAGGAGGCAAGCGTCATGAATCAGTTGTGGAATGCCCTCGCGCGTGCGCTGGTCTGGCTGGCCTTCGCCAGCTTGGCATTCGCCGCGCAGGCGCGCCCGGCGGCAGCGCTCAAGCTCCCGCCCGGTGTCGAGCGCGTGACGACCGTCGAAGGCATCAGCGAATACCGGCTGAATAACGGTTTCCGCTTCATCCTTTTTGCCGATGGCGGAAAACCGACGGTGACGGTCAATCTGACCTACCTGGTCGGCTCGCGCCATGAGAACTACGGTGAAACAGGCATGGCGCACCTGCTCGAACACATGATCTTCAAGGGGTCGAAGAACTTTCCCGACCCGACGCGCGAGTTTCGCGCGCGCGGCTTCGAAATCAACGGCACGACCTGGTTCGACCGGACGAACTACTACCTGACGTTTCCGGCCAAGGACGACAACCTGCGCTGGGCGCTGGCCTGGCAGGCGGACGCGATGCTCAACTCGTTCATCGCCCGGGGCGACCTCGATACTGAAATGAGCGTCGTGCGCAACGAATTCGAGATGGGCGAGAATGAACCGGCGAGCGTCATGTTCAAGCGCATGCAGGCGCTGCTCTTCGACTGGCACAACTACGGCAAGAGCACGATCGGCGCGCGCAGCGACATCGAGCAGGTCAAGATCGAAAACCTGCAGGCGTTCTATCGCAAGTTCTACCAGCCCGACAACGCCGTCCTCGTCGTCGCCGGCAAGATCGACGAGCAACGCACGCTCGACTGGATCGTCGCCTCGTTCGGCAGGATGGCCAAGCCGGCACGCAAGCTTCCGGCGGCGTGGACGAGCGAACCGACGGCCGACGGCGAGCGTCAGTTTGTCGTCCGGCGCAAGGGCGAAGTCCAGTTGCTGACGCTCGCCTACCGTACGCCGGCCAGCTTGCACCCCGACGCCGACGCGCTGGCGATGGCCAGCGAAATCCTCGGCGACACGCCGAACGGTCGCCTCTATCAGGCGCTCGTGCTGAGCGGCCTGGCGACGCAGGTCTATGCCTATCCGGTCGAGACGCGCGACCCCGGCTTCGTCGTCTTCGGCGCGGTGCTCAACAAGGGCGATTCGCTCGAACGTGCGCGCGAGCGGATGATCGAGGTCATCGAGGGCGGCTTCGCGCGCACGGCGACGACGCCGAGCGAACTCGAACGAGTCGTCGAACAGTCGCGCACGAGCTACGAAAGGGCGCTCGCCGATCCCGAGACCTTTGCCGTGACGCTCTCCGAGTACATCGCGCTGGGCGATTGGCGCCTGTTCTTCCTTGCCCGCGAGCAGCTCGAGCGGATCACGCCGGAGCAGGTCGATGTTGCGGCGGGCAAATACTTCCTGCGCGACAACCGGGTGATGGGTTCGTTCATTCCGGAGGACGAGCCGCTGCGGGCGATCGTTCCGGTCGCACCGAGCGCAGCCGAGTTGCTGGCCGATTTTCGGCCGCCGCAGGAGATCGACGCCGGCGAGATTTTCGAGCCCTCGCCCGAGAACCTGAACCAGCGCACCTTGCGTCGTCGTTACGGCGATCTGAAGGTCGCTCTGTTGCCGAAGAAGAACCGTGGTCAGATCGTCAATGTCGCGATGCGCTTTCGCTGGGGGAACGAGGAAACGCTGCGCCAGCGCAATCTGACCGGGGCGCTGGCGATCGCCATGCTGGGGCGCGGAACGAACCGCTTGACGCGCCAGCAGATTGCCGATGCGTTGACCCGTCTGAAGGTTCGCGGCAGCCTGACGCGCTTCGAAACGACGCGCGACAAGCTGCCGGAAGCCTTGCGTCTGGTTTTCGAACTCATGCACGAAGCGAGTTTCCCGCCGGCTGAGTTCGAACGCCTGAAGCGCGAGTATCTGACCTCGTTGCAGGGGCAGATCGACAATCCCGAGGAACTCTCGCGCGACCAGCTCAATGCGCACTTCAACACCTATCCGCGCGGCGACCCGCGCTACCACGCGCGGCTTGCCGAGCGCATCGAAGAAGTGCAGCGGACGACGCTCGCCGATGTGCTGGCTTATCACCGTGAGTTGATCGGCACGGCGCGCGGCGAAATGGCCATCGTCGGCGATTTCGCGGTTGCGCCGGTCGAGGACGAGTTGCGCTCGCTGTACGCGACCTACGGTTCGCCGTCGCCCTACGCGCGCGTCGAACGAGAGTTTCGCAGCGTCGCGCCGCAGCGGCTGGTAATCGACACCACCGACAAGGAAAGCGCCGTTCTCCGGGCGCGGCTCGACCTCGCGCTGCGCGACGCCGACCCCGACGCACCGGCGCTCTACGTTGCCAACTACATCTTCGGCGGCAGTTCAGCCCTGTCGAATCGGCTGGTCGACCGCCTACGGCAGAAGGAAGGCATCAGTTACAGCACTGATTCGCAGCTCCTGCTCGGGAGCCGCCAGGCGCTCTCCACCTGGACCTTCTCCGCCATGGTCGCGCCGCAGAACGCGGCGCTGGCCGAAAAGGCTTTCCGCGAGGAACTGCTGCGCGCTTGCCGCGACGGTTTTACGCCGGAGGAGGTGGCGGAAGCCAAACGCGGCATTCTCGAGTCGAACGCGATTGCCCGTTCGCAGGACAACGCAGTTGCCGCGCGCTGGCTGAGCTACCTCGACCTGGAGCGCGACTGGCAGTTTGCGCACGACTTCGAGAGCCGCATCGCTGCGCTGCGCCCGGAGCAGGTCAGCGAAGCCTTTTGCCGGCACATCGACGCCGAAAAAATGGTCCTGGTAATCGCCGGCGACACACGCAAGGGACTCGGCAAGTGAGCGAGCGCGCCGAGCAGAGCGCGCAGCGCCTTCTCGCCACCGAAGGCATTGCTGATCTGCTCGTCGGCATGGCCTTCAGGGATCACGTTCCGGTGCCCGACGATCCCCCACAACGTCAGCCGATGGCCGCCTGATCGACCCTGTATCGCCGCGGGAGCGGAAGTCGCCCGGCATTACCACCGAGCAGCAGAAGAGCTCGGCGGCGAGCAGGCGCAGGCGTATTTGCTGCACCGCTCCTGTCGCCAGGTCTGCTCGATGATTTGCGCCGGAACTGGCGTGACACCCGGCCGACGCTGTGGCTGTTTCGCAATCGGGCAGAGACGCGCCCGATGGAAATCCCGATGGCGCAGCGGATCGACCATGTTGCGCACGCCGCGGTGGGGATCGCCGTCGAGGGAGGCATCACCAGCCGTAGGAACGCGCTTGCCACGGTCTTCATGGTCGTCGTTTCGCTGGCGAGCCACTGCTCTCGTGGACCGTCGGTTGGTCGCCGTCATCGGGCGTTGAATTCGGCGGTTCGGCGGCCATCATTTGCATCGGTGTCGTTGCATGGCGGGTTCTTCAGATCCGTCGCCTCTGTCGTCAAGGCAGGGAGTTTAGCGGCCGCGTCACGCGTGTACAGCGCGTGAAGGATCGCGCTCGGATCGACTTCGAGTACCACGACGGAACGTGCTCGCACATGGCATGGCATGGCAACCCGCGCATGCAACAGCCCGGGTCAGTCGAATCACCGCCGGGCTCCAGGTTCAGGTACTTGCATTGCCCGGTAGTCCAGGAACGGCTATCATCCCCGCGCTGTTCGCAAGTGCCGCCTGACGAATAGGCCTGGATCGTGCGAAACCGCGATCTGGGCCGTTCGTTGATGGCTGCTGGAGCCAGGCAACGTTGCGGCTGTGCAGGGTCACAGCCTTTCTGTTGGCGTGGGGCTGTACAAGTATTTCCAATATTTTCAATGCGGTAATCGCCGGAAGATCGAAGCTGCATGCATGCATGCATGCAAGCAGGCAGCTTGGCTTTGAAACGCGGATTATCCGTACCCCACTCGAGCTGTTGGAGGAAAGAACCATGTGGCAAGACGCGATTGTTCAAGAAACGCGCCAACGTCGTGAAGTCTTCGCCTCGCAGTATGGACACGATCCCGATGCGATTTTTCAGGCAATCCTGCAAAGACAATCGCTGTCGCACAGGGCAAAGGCTTCCTACGCTACGCATACGCCAATGATGTTTGCTGCCCAACCCGTCGCTCCCGGGAAGCACCGCAGGCGGCGCGTCCCGGGGCTTTCACGCTGGGCTTCAGAATGACTCTTCGCGTCGCGATCTACATCTTTCCGGAAGTTGAGGTTCTGGATTTCGCCGGGCCGTTCGAGGTGTTCACGACCGCCACGCGCGTCCACGGACGCCGCAATCCCGGTTCGCAGCCACCGTTCGACACGTTCACGGTGGCGAGGTCTTCGGCGCCTGTGCAGGCGCGCGCCGGCTTGCGCGCGGTACCCGACTACACGCTCGAATCCGCGTCCGTACCAGACCTGCTCGTCGTCCCTGGTGGAGTCGTCGATCGGGAGCTGCAAGATCCTCATCTGCTGCGCTGGGTGGTTCAGGTCTCGCAGTCTGCCAAGGTCATAGCGTCCGTATGTACTGGCAGTTTCGTCCTTGCCAAGGCGGGGCTACTCAGCGGCAAAGCGGCAACGACGCATTGGGAAGACATTGCCGACCTGCGCACGCAGTTTCCCGAACTTGTGGTGCGTGAGGGAGTTCGTTGGGTCGACGAAGGCACGATCGTCACTTCGGCCGGCATCGCAGCGGGTATCGATATGAGTCTTCACCTGGTAAAGCGGTTTGCCGGCAGCGAACTGGCTCAGGCCACTGCTCGTCAGATGGACGTACCGTACCGAACTGAGGCCTGAGACTTCGCTCGAGGCGACAGCCTCCAGCCCGGCCGACGGGAAGTGCCGGGCTTCCGATAGAGCGCCGCGATGGCCATGCGCGCCGGCAAACGTGCCGATGTGTCTGCCGCCAGCCTGTAACCCCCTCGGCGCGCAGCAGATCGCGCGAGATGCGGGCGCCGGTGAAGGGGTAATCGACCTCAACCGCACGCTCCGTCAGTTGCCGCTTCCAGTCCGTTATCGGGTGCGGGCGGAGGTCGTACTGTTGCGCCAGATCCGCCAATGTCTCTTCGCTCTTCAGCCGCTCTCACGACACCTGTGCCTCGATTACCGGCGTGGGGTTCCGCCTCGTCCTTCTCGTCATGCTCCCGCTCCTGTTGGGGCTGGCTTGCGCAGCCGTTCGAGGGGGAAAACTACCCCTTATCCGGCGGTCCAGGTTGCCGGGGCCAGCGCTCTGAGCGATTGGTTCAGCGATTGGTTCAGCGAGTGCTTCTGGCTCGCGGTTTCGCTGACGGCGCTCAGCCCTTCCTGGGCAGGGGTCGATACTCGGCGTCGCGGCCGCTCAGTTCGCGCCACAGATCGGCGAGCGGGATGCGATTTCTGGCCGTGAAATCAACCCATTCGGTGGGCACCGGGCGCTCGGGGTGGAAGCGGATTCCCCAGATGGGTTCGAAGCGCTCGGTCGACAGCGAGTAGCGGGCGTCGCCGAGGACCTCCGGGTCGGCGAGCGCGCGCGCTACCCATCCGTCGGAAAAATGGGCGAAGCGGCGGTAGTCGCGCACGATGCGTTCGTTGGCGCGCAGTTCGGGCGGCAGCGCCGCTTCCTGCGCCAGGGCAACGCTGCTGCCGGTTTTCCACGTCAGCTCGCTGCCGGCGCGGATACGGTCGGTGTGCAGGACGCCAGCCGATTCGTAGACCGAGCGCCAGAGGAAGACATTGCCGACCGTCGGGAACATCCGGGCGCGCTCGACGGCGTGCCCGCGCTGGGCGGCGATCTGCGCCTGCGCGCTGAGCGCGCGTTCCTGCTGCCAGGCGGCGCTGCCGACGTAGAGCAGCGCGCCGGCGAGGGCGAGCAGCGTCGGCCAGCGCTGCCCACGGCGCAAGGCGACGAGCAGGCCGAGCAGGAGGATCAGCGTGAACGGTGGTCCAATCGTCGTCAGCCAGTGCCAGGCGACGCGCATTTCGGAAAAGGGCCAGAGCAACTGCGTTCCGTAGTTCGTGCACGCGTCGAGTACGCCGTGCGTGGCGTAGGCGAGCGTCGCTGCGCCGAGCACCGGCCGCCATTGGCTGCGCGCTGCCGATTTGAGCAGCCAGGGCGCCGCGGCAACGACGCCACCGAGCGGAATGAAGGCGAAGGCGTGCGTGAACTGTCGGTGGTACTGGATGTTGAGCAGCGGATCGGTGCTGCTGGCGATAAAGAAATCGACGTCGGGCAACATTCCCGCGAGCGCACCGATCATCCAGGCGCGGCGACCGAGACGCCGGCTGCACGCGGCGTGAGCGACGGAGGCTCCGAGCAAGGCGTGGGTCAGTGGGTCCATGGCGAGCGGCGGCAGTTGTCAGGAGTCGGGAGTCGGGAGCGGGCAGGGCGGGCAGACGAAGGCGCGGCGGGCGGGCGGCAAGAGCAGCGGAGCGCGGAGTATTTCCGCTTTCCCGGAACCGGTCAAGCATGCCGAGCTGGCCGGAAAGTGAATCGGCCGTAGACTCCTCCGTGCTGACGTAGAATCGACCTCTGCCGCCCGGCGCGGGTCGAAGCCAGCCAGTGGCAGAACGTTTCCCCGCGGCAAAACGAGGTGCGGGCGAGTGCGAACGGGAGTGCGGACGGGAGTGGGGAACGAGGTGGCGACTGCGGTGGCGACCGAAGGGCGCAAGCAAGGCGGCGTCGATCAGGCTTGCGCGCTTCTGGCGCTGGCGACGCGGTGAGCAGCGAGCGTATCCGGCTTGTCCTGCGCCGGCTGTATCCGCCGGCGGCCTTTCTCGGCGGCTTCGTCTGGGATGCGCTGACCATCGGCCAGCGCATCCGGGTCATCGACTTCTGGCGCCTGGGGGCTTTCCTTGTCGGAGCGGCGCTGCTGACGCTCTGGCTGGCGCGGCGCGCGGCGCGCGAAGTGCCGGCGCCGGCGGACGGCAGATCGCTGCGCGAGCGCCTGGCCGCACTCGCCTGGCAGGCTCCCTATCTGTTGCTGCAGTTCTTCTTCGGCGGCATCTTCTCGGCGCTGTTCATTCTTTACCTGAAGAGTTCCGGCCATCTCGGCACCTGGCTGATGGCCGCTTTTCTCGCCGCCTTGCTGGTCGGCAACGAGTTTGTCGGTGATCGCTACGGGCGGCGGTTTACGCTCACCTGGGCGCTGTTTGCGCTGAACGCAATTCTTCTGTTCAATTTCGCGCTGCCGCATGCGCTGGGCAGCCTCGATCCGCTGTGGTTCTACGCTTCGACTGCGGCTGGCGTCGTTCTCACGCAAGGGCTTCGCCGGTTGGCGCCGGGCCGGCCCGGGCGCAGCGGACCTGCCTGGGCAGTTGCTGCGGCGCTGATGCTCGCCTTCCATTTCGACATGGTTGCGCCGGTCCCGCTGGTCAAACGGCAACTGGCGGTCGGCCTGGAGTTCACCCAGGAGGCGGGGCGCTACACGCTGCAGGTCGAGCCGGCTGCCTGGTGGCAATGGTGGCGCGGGCAGGCGGCGAGCGCGCGCGTGCCGGAAGGCGGTCGGCTGTACGGGGTTTCGGCGGTCTTCGCGCCGCTCGGGGTGACCGCCGGGCTTGAGCATCGCTGGGAGATTCGCCAGGAGGACGGCTGGCGGCTGGTTTCGCGCCGACCTTTCCAGACGACCGGCGGACGCGACCGCGGTTTCCGCGGCTATTCGTGGGTGCTCAATCCGCTGCCCGGCGACTGGCGTTTCACGGTCGCGACCCAGGACGGGCGAACGATCGATGTCCTGCGTCTGCGCGTCGAGCGCGGCACGCCGGCGCGCGAGGATTTGCGTCTGTACGAGTTCGACTGAGCGCCGGCCGCCGGTGCGCGTGTGCTAATATCCCAGGTTTTCGGCTTCCCAGCTTGCGTGAGGCCGACCTTGTGCGAAGTCTCCCCCTCGTTTTCTTCCCGCCCGTGCTCAACTGCGACCTGCATTGTCATTCGATCTGCTCCGACGGCTTGTTGCCGGCGGAGTCGGTCGCGCGGCGGGCGGCGGCGAACGGCGTCGACCTGCTCGCGCTGACTGACCACGACAGCCTGGACGGCCTGACCGCCGCACGTGCGGTGGCTGAGGAGGCCGGGATGGCGTTCGTCAACGGAGTCGAGGTGTCGATCGAGTGGGGCGGGCTGCAGATTCACATTCTCGGCTTGAACTTCGACGCGGCTGACGCCCGGTTGAACGGCGGCCTGGCGGCGATCCGCTCCGGGCGCATCGAGCGCGCGCAACGGATGGCGGCGGACCTTGAACGCGTCGGCCTGTACGGCACTTTCGACGGTGCGATGGCGCTGGCGGCGAATCCAAGCCTGATCAGCCGCTCGCATTTCGCGCGTCACTTGATCGAAAGCGGCGTCTGCAAGGACATGCGCAGCGTCTTCGAAGCGTATCTGATTCCCGGGCGTCCGGGCTACGTCGAACATCGCTGGGCGACGCTGGCCGATTCGCTCGACTGGATTCACGGTGCGGGCGGAATTGCCGCGGTTGCCCACCCCGGACGCTACCGCCTGTCGCGTGCCGATATGCGACGCTTCCTCGGCGAGTTCAAGGATCTGGGCGGGGCGGCGATCGAGGTGATGTCGGGCAGCCACACGCCCGAGCACATCGAGGTCTACTCCCGCTTGGCGCGAGAGTTCGGCTTTCTCGCCTCGCGTGGCTCCGATTTCCACGGGCCGAACGAAAGCTACATCGATCTTGGTCGCCTGCCATCGCTGCCGGACGGGCTGGAACCCGTCTGGCAGGCCTTCTGAGACCGGCACCGGGAATGGCACAGCATCTTTCGATTCATCCCGACAATCCGCAGGCCAGGCTGCTGCAGCGCGCGTGCGAGGTCATCCGGCAGGGCGGCCTGATCGTCCTGCCGACCGATTCGAGTTACGCGATTGGCTGCCAGTTGGGCGACAAGGCGGCAGTCGAGCGCGTGCGTGCCTTGCGCGGTGTCGACGACCGGCACCATCTGACGCTGATGTGTCGCGACCTGTCGCAGATCGGCCAGTTTGCCCGCGTCGATAACGCGCGCTATCGGCTGCTCAAGGCGACGACGCCGGGCAGCTACACCTTCATCCTTGAAGGCACACGCGAGCTGCCGCGGCGAGTGCTGCATCCGAAGCGTAAGACGATCGGCCTGCGCATTCCGGCGCACGCGGTAACCCAGGCGCTGCTCGCCGAACTTGGCGAGCCGCTGCTCACCTCAACCTTGATCGTCGCTGGCGACGAAGCGCCGCTGACCGAAGGCTGGGAAATCCAGGAGCGCCTGAACGGCCAGATCGAGCTGATTCTCGATGCCGGAACGGGCGGCGTCGAACCGACCAGCGTGATCGATCTGAGCGGACCGCTGCCGGTGCTCGTGCGCGCCGGGCGGGGCTCGCTGGCGCCCTTCGGGCTGGCCTGAGGAAGAGACAAAGCCGCATGCTCAATTCGCTGATTCAACAGATTTCGATCGCAGCGCTGCCGGTCGTGCTGGCGATCACGCTGCACGAGGCGGCGCACGGTTACGCGGCGCGCCATTTCGGCGATCCGACCGCCTGGCAGCAGGGCCGTATCACGGCTAATCCGCTCAAGCATATCGACCTGGTCGGGACGATCATCGTGCCGCTGGTCATCCTGTTGTTGTCCACCGGAAACATTCTGTTCGGCTGGGCGAAGCCGGTTCCGGTCGATTTCTCTCGCCTGCGTCGCCCGAGAGCCGACATGCTGTGGGTGGCTGCCGCCGGACCCGGCGCCAACCTCGGCATGCTTTTCTTCTGGGCCGCTTTTCTCAAGCTGGCCTGGATGCTGCCGCAGAACTTCTTCACGCTGCCGATGACGCGCATGGCCGAGGTCGGCGTCGCCGTCAATACGGCGCTCATGGTGCTCAACCTGTTTCCGCTGCCGCCGCTCGACGGCGGGCGGATTGCGGTCAGCCTGCTGCCGCGTGCTGCCGCCTGGCGTTTCGCTCAGCTCGAGCGTTTCGGCTTCCCGATCCTGCTCGTACTGCTGTTCACCGGCCTCCTCTCCGACCTGCTGACACCGGTCATCGAGGGTGTCCTGGAGGTGGTCGGTTTTCTCTTTCAGTTGCCTTTCTGAACGCGCTCAGGCGGAGAACATGTACGCGCAACGAGTCCTTTCCGGCATGCGGCCGACCGGCAGCCTGCACCTTGGCCATTACCACGGCGTGTTGAAGAACTGGGTCAGGTTGCAGAACGAATATCCCTGCCTGTTCTTCGTTGCCGACTGGCACGCGCTGACCACGCAGTACGACGATCCGCAGGGGATCGTCGGCGCCACCTGGGAGATGATCATCGACTGGCTGGCGGCCGGCGTCGATCCCGCACGCGCGACGCTGTTCATCCAGTCGCAGGTGCCCGAGCACGCCGAACTGCATCTGCTCCTTTCGATGATGACGCCGCTCGGCTGGCTCGAGCGCGTGCCGACCTACAAGGATCAGCAGGAAAAGCTGGAAAACAAGGACCTGTCGACCTACGGCTTTCTCGGCTATCCGCTGCTGCAGGCGGCCGACATCCTGATCTACCGCGCCGACAAGGTTCCGGTGGGCGAGGATCAGGTGCCGCACATCGAGTTCTCGCGCGAGATCGCGCGCCGCTTCAATCACCTCTACGGGCGCGAGGCGGGTTTCGCCGAAAAGGTGGCGGAAGCGCTGACTCGCCTCGGCGCACGGCGCGCGCGGCGCTACGAGGAACTGCGCACGCGTTACCAGGAGCAGGGCGAGCCGTCGGCGATCGAGCGCGCGCAAGCCCTGCTCGACGAGGTGCCGGCGCTCTCGCTCGCCGACCGCGAGCGTCTGCGCGGTCATCTCGAAGGGACCGGCAAGATGATCCTGGTCGAGCCGGCGGCGCTGCTCACCGCCGCTGCGCGCATGCCCGGCGTCGATGGCCAGAAGATGTCGAAGTCGTACGGCAATACGATCACCTTGCGCGAAGACGCGGCGTCGGTGACGCACAAGCTCAGACGCATGCCGACGGACCCGGCGCGCATCCGGCGCAACGACCCGGGCGAACCGGCCAATTGCCCGGTCTGGCCGCTGCATCAGGTCTATTCCGACGAGGCCTGTCGCGCCTGGGTCGAGCAGGGCTGCCGGAGCGCCGGCATCGGCTGCCTGGAATGCAAGCAGCCGGTGATCGACGCCATCCTGCGCGAGCAGGCGCCGATGCGCGAACGCGCGCAGGAGTACATCGAGCAACCAGAATTGGTGCGCGAAATCGTCGCCGAGGGCAATCGCAAGGCCAGACATCTGGCGCGCGAAACGATGCGCGACGTGCGCCAGGCGCTCGGCCTGAACTTCGGCTGAGCCGGGGCGAGCGGCCAGGGGGCGGAGGGTGCGATGAGCGAAAACGCGACGATCGAGGCGCCGACCGACGCTCCCGCGAGTGCCGCGCCGGCGCCGCTGGCGCGCATCTACGGCGAGCCGCTGGCCGAGTTGCCGGCCGACCTGTATGTACCGCCGGACGCGATGGCGGTCATGCTCGAAGCTTTCGAGGGGCCGCTCGACCTGCTGCTTTATCTGATTCGCAAGGCCAACGTCAATGTCCTCGACATTCCGATGGCGCTGCTCACCGAGCAGTATCTGGTCTACGTCGAGGCGATGCGCGCACAGAACCTCGAACTGGCGGCCGACTACCTGCTGATGGCGGCCATCCTGATCGAGATCAAATCGCGCATGCTGCTGCCGCGACCGCGTGCGGTGGCCGGCGACGAGGCGGAAGACCCGCGCGCCGAGCTCGTTCGGCGGCTGATCGAGTACGAACAGATGAAGCGCGCGGCGTACGAGCTGAACGAATTGCCGCAGGCCGAGCGCGACTTCGACTGGGTCGAAGTGTGGGTCGAAAAGGCGCTCTTGCGCCGCTTGCCGGAAGTCAATCCCAGCGATCTGCAGGCGGCCTGGCGGGCGATCCTGCGCCAGGCCAAGCTGCACACGCGCCACCAGGTGCAACGCGAGGAACTCTCGGTGCGCCAGCATATGGCGTCGATCCTGCGCCAGTTGCGCGTCGCCGGCGGCTTCGTCGAGTTTTGCCAGCTTTTCGATCCGAGCCAGGGGGCGCCGGTGGTCGTCGTCCATTTCCTCGCCCTGCTCGAACTGGCGCGTGAAAAACTGCTCGAAATGACCCAGGCGGAAGCCTTTGCGCCGCTCTATCTGCGTCTGTGCGATGAGCGAAGCGACGACGCCTGAGGCCAGCCCGCCGCCGGCCCTGCCGGGCGGCCCGGAAGCGACCAAGCGCGTGCTCGAGGCGCTGCTCCTGAGCGCGCGCGAACCGTTGTCGCTGCTCGAACTACGGCGCGCGTTTGCCGAGCCGCTCGACACGCAGGTTCTGCGCGGCCTGCTCGACGAACTGGCCGGCGAATGGCGCGAGCGGCCGCTCGAACTGCTGCAGGTGGCGAGCGGCTGGCGCTTTCGGACGCGCGGCGAATACATGCCGTATCTCGAACGGCTGAAACCGGAAAAGCCGCCGCGCTACTCGCGCGCCGTGCTCGAAACGCTGGCCATCATCGCCTACCGGCAGCCGGTGACGCGCGGCGACATCGAAGACATCCGCGGCGTCGGTGTCGCGACGCAGGTGATTCGCGTCCTCGAGGAGCGCGGCTGGGTCGATGTCGTCGGCCACCGCGACACGCCCGGCCGGCCGGCGCTGCTGGCCACGACCAAGAAGTTCCTCGACGACCTCGGCCTGCGCAACCTGTCCGAGTTGCCGCCGCTGGCGCAGCTCGACCCCAACCTGGACCCCGCCGATGCCTCTCCCCAATAAGCCACGCAAGACCTCACACGCGGCGCGTTCGCCGGCGCGCCCGGCAGCGCCGGCAGCGCCGCGGCGCCCGGCAGCGCCAGCACGCAGCGAGCGCAACGAGCGCAACGAACGCAACGAACGTAGCGAGCGCAGCGAATCCGGGCGCGGCCAGCGCCAGGAGAAGCCGGGTCACCCGGCGCGCCGGCCGCGCCACCCCGAAGTCTCTGCCAAACCGGAACGTCTGCACAAGGTGCTGGCGCAAAGCGGCATCGGTTCGCGGCGTCAGATGGAAGAAATGATCGCCGCCGGTCGGGTCGTGGTGAACGGCGAAACGGCGCACGTCGGCCAGCAGGTGGCGGCCGACGACCGGGTGAAAGTCAACGGCAAGCTCGTTCGCCTGCGCTTTTCCGACCGCCTGCCGCGCGTCATCCTCTACCACAAGCCGGAAGGCGAGATCGTTTCGCGCAACGACCCGGAACATCGACCGAACGTGTTTACCGCGCTGCCGCGCATGGCTTCCGGCCGCTGGGTCGCCGTCGGGCGGCTCGACTTCAACACCAGCGGACTGCTCCTGCTGACCACTTCCGGCGAACTCGCCAACCGCCTGATGCACCCGCGTTACCAACTGGTGCGCGAGTACGCGGTGCGCATTCTCGGAGAATTGTCGGCCGAGGCGCGCCAGCGCCTGCTCGACGGCATCGAACTCGACGACGGGCCGGCGCGTTTTTCCAGCTTTCAGGAGGCGGGCGGCGAGGGCGCCAATCGCTGGTACCGCGTGGCGCTGAGCGAAGGGCGAAACCGCGAGGTGCGCCGCATGTTCGAAGCGGTCGGCGTCGTCGTCAGCCGTCTGATTCGCGTCCGCTACGGACCCTTCGTGCTTCCCCCGAACCTCAGGCGCGGGCAGATTTTCGAGCTGGGCGAGGCCGACGTGCGCAAGCTGCTGGTCGATTTCGGCCTGCCGCCGGCCGGCGCCGGCCGCCCGCTACGCGCCCGGCCGGGCGCTTAGTGCCCGTTTGCGCCTGCAGGGCGATTTACGCACGCCGATGATTTCGTTATAATCCAACGGCTTTCCGCTCGCCCCTGTTGGGGCAATTTTTTCGGGGATGGGCGTTTCGCCCATTTTTTGTTTGCGGCCATGGATGTGTACGAAGTTCTTGAAAAAACGGTGACCGGCCTCGGCTACGAACTTGTCGACGTCGAGCGCAGCCCGCGCGGTCGGCTGCTGCGCGTCTACATCGATCGACCGGACAAGCCGCGCGGAGTCGATGTCGAAGACTGCGCTCTGGTGAGCAATCAGCTTTCGCGTGTGCTGCTGGTGGAGAACGTCGATTACGAGCGCCTGGAAGTCTCGTCGCCGGGAATCGACCGGCCGCTCAGGAAGGAAGCCGATTTCGTGCGTTTTGCCGGGTGCGAGATCACCCTCAAGCTGCGCTTGCCGCTCGCTGGGCGGCGGAACTTCAGTGGCGTTCTGTTGGGAATCGCGAACGGTCAGGTGCGCCTGCGCGTCGGTGCGGACGAACTCGAGTTCGCTCCCGAAAACATCGGCAAAGCGCGCCTGGTTCCCCGGTTTGATCTGGCGAAATCGAGTGACGGGCAGGTTTAGGAGAAGATGAGGAAATGAGCCGCGAGATCTTGATGCTGGTCGATGTGCTGGCGCGCGAAAAGAACGTCACCAAGGACATTGTCTTCGGTGCGCTCGAGTTGGCCTTGGCTTCGGCCAGCAAGAAGCGCATCCACGATGATGCGAACGTGCGTGTCGTCGTCGACCGCGAGACCGGCGACTTCGAGACCTTTCGCCGCTGGGAAGTCGTTGCCGATGCCGACTTCCTCGACGAGGAGCAGCAGATCGCCTTGTCGGAAGCCCAGGAGCAGGACCCGGAAGTCGAGGTCGGCGATTTCCTGGAAGAAGCGCTCGAACCGATCGACTTCGGCCGGATCGGCGCGCAGGCGGCCAAGCAGGTCATCCTGCAGAAGATTCGCGATGCCGAGCGGGAGCAGATTCTGGCCGATTTCCTGGCGCGCAAGGAGCACCTGGTGACCGGGACGATCAAGCGCATGGAGCGCGGCAATGCGATCGTCGAAACCGGCAAGATGGAAGCGCTGCTGCCGCGCGACCAGATGATTCCGCGCGAGAACCTGCGCGTCGGTGATCGCGTCAAGGCCTACCTGCAGCGCATCGACCGCAGCGCGCGCGGACCGCAACTGATCCTTTCGCGCACCGCGCCCGAATTCATCGCCAAGCTGTTCGCACTCGAAGTGCCGGAAGTCGACGACGGCCTGCTCGAAATCAAGGCGGCGGCGCGCGATCCCGGCATGCGCGCGAAGATCGCCGTCAAGTCGAACGACCAGCGCGTCGACCCGATCGGCACCTGCGTCGGCATGCGCGGCATGCGGGTCACTGCGGTGACCAACGAACTCGCCGGCGAGCGCGTGGACATCGTTCTCTGGTCGGCCGATCCAGCGCAGTTCGTCATTGGCGCGCTGGCGCCGGCTGAAGTCAGTTCGATCATCGTCGACGAGGAAAGGCACGTGATGGATGTCGTCGTCGACGAACAGAACCTGGCGATCGCCATCGGCCGCGGCGGGCAGAACGTTCGCCTGGCGTCCGAGCTGACCGGCTGGACGATCAACCTGATGACCGAGGAAGAGTCGAAATCGGTCGTCGAGGCCGAGGCTGCGGCCATCCGCGTGCTCTTCATGGAAAAGCTCGACGTCGACGAAGATGTCGCGAACATCCTGATCGAAGAGGGTTTTTCGACGATCGAGGAAGTGGCCTACGTGCCGCTGCACGAAATGCTCGAGATCGAAGCCTTCGACGAAGCGACCGTTCAGGAACTGCGCGAGCGGGCGCGCAACGTCCTCCTGACCGAGGCGATCGTCACCGAAGAAAAAATCGAGGATGTCGCAGACGACATGCTCAGCCTTGAGGGAATGGACAAGGCGCTGGCCGGCAAACTGGCCAGCAACGGAGTCAAGACGCGCGACGACCTGGCCGATCTCGCAGTCGACGAACTGACCGAGATGACCGGCATCGACAGCCGGCGGGCCACGCAACTGATCACCATGGCGCGCGCGCACTGGTTTGCTGAAGCGGGGGAGAGGAACTGACATGGCGCAAACGAGTGTTGCCCAATTTGCCACCCAGCTGAAAATGCCGGCTGGCGCGCTGCTCGAACAGTTGCAGAAGGCAGGCGTGGCCAAGCGGCAAGCTGAGGACATCCTGTCGGAGCAGGACAAGTCGAAATTGCTCGAGTACCTGCGCCGATCGCACGGGGGGCGTACCGAGGCGAAGACGAAAATCACGCTGATGCGCAAGGAAACGAGCGAAATCCGTTCGCAGGACGCGCACGGCAAGGCGCATACGGTGCAGGTCGAGGTGCGCAAGAAGCGCGTGCTGGTCAAGCGCGACACGCTCGAAGCACGCCCGGAGGCGCGTCCCGAAGCGCGGCCGGACGTCGGTCCAGACGCCCGACCCGAAGCACGGCCGGAAGCACTGCCGGAAGCGCGCGTCGAGCCGCCACTGGCCGCCGAACGTAGCCTGCCGGAAGTCGCAGCGGAAGCGCCACGCGTTCCGCCGGTCGCCACGCCGCCGGCGGCAGCGCCGGTCGCACCGCCCGCAGCACCGCCGCCAGCGCCGACCGTTGCGGCCACCGCCGCTGCCGCGCCGGCCGGCGCGAGCGCCGCTGCGCCGGTCGCTCCAACCAAAGCCGAAGCGCGCGGCGAGGCGCCGGCCGCCGGCAAGCCGGAAGCGGCAGGCGAAACCCGCGCGCCGGGCAAGAAGGTCGTTACGCGCGCCTCGATCATCGGCGAAGAACAGCAGCGCCTGCGCGCCGAAGAAGAGCGCCGACACGCCGAACTGCGTGCGCGCCAGGAAGCCGAGTTCAAGAGCAAGCAACAGCGCAGCGCCGACCTGGCGCGTCTGAAGCTCGACGCCGAAGAGAAAGCGGTCGCCGCGAAGGCTGCCATCGTCGCCAAACAGGCGGCGGCGCAGACGGCGAGCGACCGGCCGGCGGAAGACAAGACGCTGCACAAGCCGGCTGGCAAGCCCGCCGCGACCGACAAGAAAGCGCCGGAGAAGAAGGCGCCGGAGAAGAAGGCGGCCGACAAGAAGGGCCAGTGGAAGAGCGAAGGTACCAACAAACGCGTCGGGCTGAAGACGCGCGGCGCCACCGGTGCCACCGGCTGGCGCGACACCAAGCACGGCAAGCGCGCGGCGCGCGGCGCCGGCGGCGAAGACGAACAGCACACCTTCCAGTTGCCGGTCGAACCGGTCATCCATCAGGTGCAGGTGCCGGAAACGATTTCGGTCGCCGACCTGGCGCACAAGATGGCGGTCAAGGCGACCGAGGTGATCAAGGCGCTGATGAAGATGGGCTCGATGGTGACGATCAACCAGGTGCTCGACCAGGAAACGGCGATGATCGTCGTCGAGGAAATGGGCCACAAGGCGTTCGCCGCCAAGCTCGACGACCCGGATGCCTATCTCGACGACGCCGACGCGCAGCACAAGGACGTTCCGCTCGAAACGCGCGCGCCGGTGGTCACCGTCATGGGCCACGTCGACCACGGCAAGACCTCGCTGCTCGACTACATCCGGCGCACGCGTGTGGCGAGCGGCGAAGCCGGCGGCATCACGCAGCACATCGGCGCCTACCACGTCGAAACCGCGCGCGGCGTCGTCACCTTCCTCGACACGCCGGGACACGAAGCCTTTACCGCGATGCGCGCGCGGGGAGCGAAAGCGACCGACATCGTCATTCTGGTCGTCGCCGCCGACGACGGCGTCATGCCGCAGACGCGCGAAGCGATTCACCACGCGAAAGCGGCCGGCGTGCCGATCGTCGTCGCGATCAACAAGATCGACAAACCCGGCGCGCAGCCCGACCGCGTCAAGCAGGAACTGGTCGGCGAAGAAGTCGTTCCGGAAGAGTACGGCGGCGACGCGCCCTTCGTCAGCGTTTCGGCGAAGACCGGCGCCGGCATCGACGAACTGCTCGAAAACGTCCTCCTGCAGGCCGACGTGCTCGACCTCAAGGCGGCGCGCGATGTCCCGGCGCGCGGCCTGATCATCGAAGCGCGCCTCGACCGCGGGCGCGGCCCGGTGGCGACGATGCTCGTTCTCTCGGGAACGCTGCACCAGGGCGACGTGCTGCTCGCCGGCCCGGTTTTCGGCCGCGTGCGCGCGATGCTCGACGAGAACGGCAAGATCATCAAGGAAGCCGGGCCGTCGATTCCGGTCGAGATTCTCGGCCTGTCCGACGTTCCGGCAGCCGGCCAGGAGGCGATGGTCCTCGCCGACGAACGCAAGGCGCGCGAAATCGCGCTCTTCCGGCAGGGCAAGTACCGCGACGTCAAACTGGCGACCAAGCAGGCGGCCAAGCTGGAGACGCTGCTCGAACAGATGAACGAAGCGGAAGCCAAGGTACTCGCGCTGATCATCAAGGCCGACGTGCAGGGCTCGCAGGAAGCGCTGGTTCAGTCGCTGCAGAAGCTGGCGACGGCGGAAGTCAAGGTCAACGTCATCCACGCCGCGGTCGGTGCGATCAGCGAATCCGACGTGCACCTGGCGCAGGCCTCGAAAGCCGTCATCATCGGCTTCAATACGCGCGCCGACGCAGGTGCGCGCAAGGCGGCGGAAACCGCCGGGGTCGACATCCGCTACTACAACATCATTTACGACGCGGTGGACGAAGTCAAGGCGGCGCTCTCCGGCATGCTGGCGCCCGAAAAGCGCGAGGACATCACCGGTCTGGTCGAAATCCGCCAGGTCTTCCGGGCGACGCGCATCGGCACGATCGCCGGCTGCTACGTGCTCGAAGGGCTGATCAAGCGCAGCTCGCGCGCGCGCCTGCTGCGCAAGCACATCGTCCTCTGGGACGGCGAAATCGAATCGCTCAAGCGCTTCAAGGACGACGTCAAGGAAGTTCGCGCCGGCTTCGAATGCGGCTTGTCGCTGAAGAACTTCAGCGGCTACGAAGAAGGCGACCAGCTCGAAGTCTACGACGTGACCGAAATCGCGCGGACGCTGTAAATGGCCGACCATCGGGGGTTTTCTCGTCGCGACCGGATCGCCGAACAGATCCGGCGCGAACTGGCGGAAGTGATCCGGCTCGAACTGCGCGATCCGCGCGTCGGCATGATCAGCCTGACCGACGTGCAGGTCAGCCCGGATTACGCGCACGCCAAAGTCTTCTTCAGCAGCCTGGCGGGCAGCGACCACCTGGCATCGCTGCAGGCGGGCCTGGAGAACGCCGCCGGCTTCCTGCGCAGCGAACTCGGCAAGCGGATCAGCATCCACATGACGCCGCAACTGCACTTCATCTTCGACGAGTCGCTCGAACGCGGTGCGCAGTTGTCGAAGCTGATCAACGAAGCGGTGGCGATTTCGCATCAGTCCGATCCGGACGAACCGAGCTGACTTGGCCGCCGGCAAAGCCTGGCAGCGGGTAGATGGCGTCCTGCTGCTCGACAAACCTTCCGGAATCACGTCCAACGCCGCGCTGCAACAGGCGCGCCGGCTGTTTTCCGCCGCCAAGGCCGGCCACACCGGAACGCTCGACCCACTCGCCAGCGGCCTGCTGCCGCTCTGTTTCGGCGAAGCGACGAAGTTCGCGCACGACTTGCTGGCCGCCGACAAGTCCTACGAAGCCGAGGTCTGCTTCGGCATCGCCACGGACACCGGCGACGCCGACGGCGCCGTCGTCCGGCGCTGCCCGATCGCTTTCGACGCTGCCGCGCTGAACGACGCGCTGGCCCGCCTGCGCGGCCCGCTGGAACAGATTCCGCCGATGCATTCGGCGCTCAAACACCAGGGACGCGCGCTCTACACGCTGGCGCGCCAGGGAATCGAAGTCGAGCGGCCAGCGCGCCAGATCACGATTCACCGCCTGCAACTGATCGACTTCAGCGGCGAGCGCTGCCGCCTGCACGTGCGCTGCAGCAAGGGAACCTACGTGCGCAGCCTGGCCGTCGAGCTCGGCGAAGCGCTCGCTTGCGCCGCCCACCTGAGCGCGCTGCGGCGAACCGCGGTCGGTTCGCTGCAAGTCGCCGACGCGCTGCCGCTCGCCGCGCTCGCCGAGCTTTCCGCGGAAGAGAGGACCGGCCGCCTGCTCCCGCTCGATCACCTGCTGCAGGGCCTGCCGGCAGTGCATCTGGACGAGGCCGCCGCACTGCGTTTCCGCCACGGCAATCCGGTGGGCGACGCGCAGCCGCCAGGCAGCTATCGAGTCTACGACGCCGCCGGCCGCCTGCTCGGCGTCGGCGAAAGCGACGCCGAGCGCCCGCAATTGCGTCCGCGCCGCGTGGTCGGCGTGGCTTAGCGCGGCTTGGCGCGGGTCAGCGCGGCGTGTTGGCTGGCGACGCTCCGGTCGGCGAGCCGATCACGCCATTGCGCAGAATGATCCCCCGGCGTCGCCCAGCCGTGTGGGCCAGGACGCCGGGGGTGTGCTGCGCTTGCTCAAGCGGCCTGGCTGCTTGCGGCTCCTCTGCTTCGACCCCTGAGTCGAAACACTCCGCAACGCAGCATACGGGAAGGACGGAAACCGGCATTGTTGTTCCGGTTGTCTGGCGCGTTCCTGTTGCGGTTGGCCGAGCGGGCGTTCCTGGCATTGTTGTTCCAGGAGCCGCCGCGCAACACCCGCCGGTCCACTTGGCAGCCGTTTGAGCCGGCGGATCGTCGCCGAAAACTCAGTCGAGCTTCCTGGCGGCGAATTCGTAACGCCGGACATCGAGATGTCGCAGCTTGTACGCCAGGCCACAGAGGACGCGCTGCTTTTCGAGCAGCACATTGACCCGGTGCAGCGTGTCCCAGGGCGCTTTCTGGTAGCTTGCCTCGATCAGCCCCTCGATGATGTCGAGCGTCAGCGTCTGCAGGCGGTCGCCGAGCAGGAAGCGCTGGCTGCGTGGAAAGCGCTCGAGCACGGGCACCAGCCAGGTGGCGAACAGCATCGCGCGCTCGAGCGCAACGCCGGCGCGCGCGGCGCGCGGCGGCAAAAAAATTTTTTCGGGGGCTGGCGCCCCCGAACCCCCTGTTTCCTCAACACCACTCTCGTCAGGTGGATTCATCGCAGTTCCTTCGTCATCGTCATCACGGGGTAAAGGGCTAAGGGAGCCACGGGGTCAGCTTCCTGCGCTCCGCTACGGAAGCATCCGGGAAGGACGGAAACCGACATTGCCGCCCCAGCCGTCTTGCGCGGCCCCGCCGCGGCTGGCCGAGCGGGCGCTCCTGGCAAAGTCGAGCCAGGAGCCGCCGCGCAACACCCGACGGCCACAATCTCCCCCTTCCCACACCCGGCCATCGCCCGGCGCTCCTCTATAGTTGTCATGCCAGCAATCCGCGACCCACTCATAGACATTGCCATGCATGTCGCGCAAACCCCACGGGTGCTCGTTGCGCTGCGTCGTGCCTACCGCGTGCAGCTTACCCCCCGCGTTCTTCCCATACCACGCGTGCTTCGCCAGCCGACTTTCGTCGTCACCAAAATACCACCGCCCCGGGCTCCCACCACGCGCCGCGTATTCCCACATCGCTTCGCTCGGCAACTCATACTTCCCTTGACCCTTGCCGCTCAGCCAACGCACGTACTGCTGCGCATTGTGCCAACTCACCCCGCTGATCGGCCGGTCCGACAGGTGCCCGCCCTTGTTGCGGTAAAGCGTTTTGCTGCCCCCCGTCTGATAGTGATATGCGCTGCCCGCCTGCCGCCACTCCGGTTCGTCGCACGCCTTCTCCTCGACGCACGCCAGGTACTGCGCCACCGTCGTCTCCGTCTCCGCCAGCGCAAAACGCTGCGCGAATGCCACTTCGTGCTGCGGCCCTTCGGCAGCGAGGCGGTCCTTCTCCGACTCCGGCGAACCCATCCGGTAGCGCAAATCGCCCCCTACCACGCGCATCGTCGGCCCTCCAGCGTACGCCGCAAAACCGCAACCCGATACCCATGCCCCATCCCGCCAGCA
>WBZM01000752.1_pt1 | contig 39947 bp, 29 predicted proteins | sample 5204271 | NCBI WGS metagenome assembly WBZM01 (sample SAMN12344346, study PRJNA552823) | activated sludge metagenome | biome: Activated sludge suspended growth; feature: Nitrification reactor; material: Wastewater; isolation source: activated sludge from nitrification reactor of wastewater... | reverse complement strand
GGCCGCCGCCTGCGCCAAACTGATCCGTCAGGCCGACGGACTGCTGGTCACCGCTGGCGCCGGCATCGGCGTCGATTCGGGTCTGCCCGACTTCCGCGGGCCGCAGGGATTCTGGGGCGTCTACCCGGCGCTCGGCCGTGCCCGCATCGGCTTCGAGCAGATCGCCAATCCGGCCGCCTTTGCCGCCCGGCCGGCGCTCGCCTGGGGGTTCTACGGCCATCGCCTGAATCTCTACCGGCGCACCGTGCCACACGCTGGCTTCAGCATCCTGCGCCAGATCGGCGAACGCCTGCCGCAGGGCGCGTTCGTGTTCACCAGCAACGTCGACGGGCAGTTCCAGAAGGCCGGCTTCGCCGCCGAACGGATCGTCGAGTGTCACGGTTCGATCCATCACCTGCAGTGCCTCGACGCGTGCCACGGCGGCATCTGGCCGGCCGACGATTACCAGCCGCTGGTGGATGAGGAGCAGTGCCAGCTCACCTCGGAGTTCCCGCGCTGTCCGCGCTGCCAGGCGATCGCGCGACCGAACATCCTCATGTTCGGCGATTGGGGATGGCTGGCCGAACGCACCGACGCGCAGGAAGCCGGCCTGCACGCCTGGCTGCGCGACGTGCGCCGGCTGGTGGTGGTCGAGATCGGCGCCGGCACGAACATCCCGACGGTGCGCATGCTCGGCGAGCGAAGCCGCGGCCAGCTGATCCGCATCAACCCGAGCGAGCCACAGCTGCCACCCGGCAAGGGTGTGGCGCTGGCTACCGGCGGCCTCGCCGGCCTGCGCGCCATCGCCGCCTGCCTGGAATGACGGCAACCACCGACAACACCGATCCACCCAACCGATCGCCCGCGAGAAGCCAGCATGCCCCGATTCCGCAACCTGCCACGGCCGCTTGCCCCCCATCCAGCCGGCTGCCGCAGCGCGACGCTGCTGGCGGCACTCTGCCTGCTGGCCGGCTGCGCCAGCCGGCCCGCCGGCGAAGACGCCCCCCTCCACCGCTGGACGCAACTCGGGCCGGGCGGCAGCAGCAGCCTGCGCAGCATCGTTGCCGAGGGCAGCGACTGCCCGAGCGCGATCGTCGACGGCGCCCGCGTGCCGCTGCAGCCACGCGCCAGCGCGACGACAGCGAGCGAGACGCGGCGACCGACACCGGACAGCCCGGCTTTCCGGCCGGACTTCGCCGTCACCGCCTGCGAAGCGACGTTGCCGGCGACGGCTCGCGAGGTGCGCATCGGCAATGAGGTCGTGCCGATTCCTGTGTCCGACCCGCGGCGCATCGTCGTCGTCGGCGACACCGGCTGCCGCGTCAAGGTACCAGCCAGCGGACCGGCGGATCCGATCCAGGACTGCGCCAGCGCGAGCGACTGGCCGTGGCCGCGGATTGCTGCCGCGGCAGCGGCAACGCAGCCCGACCTGGTCATTCATGTCGGCGACTATCACTATCGCGAGTACTGCGACGATCCGGCGAAGTGCCAGCCGCTGCGCGAGCGGAACGTCGTCATCGGCTACGGCTGGCCCGGTTGGCGCGCCGACTTCTTCGCGCCGGCAACGCCTCTGCTGGCGGCGGCGCCGTGGATCTTCGTCCGCGGCAACCACGAGAACTGCGACCGCGGCGGTGAGGGATGGATGCGCTTCCTGTCACCGCTGCCCTACCAGCAATGCGGCAACCAGGCGTACAGGACCGGCGGCCAGTCGACACTCGGCAACAACCTGACTGCCGACGCGTACCGGGTCGACCTGGGCGAACTGCTGACGCTGGTCGTCGCCGACAACGCCGCCTTCGCCGACTACCTGCCGCTTGCCCAGACTCCCGACGATCTCGCCATCTTTCGCCGCTCGCTGCGCACGCTGGCGACGCTGCCCGCTGATCGACCGCTCTGGCTGCTGATCCACAAGCCGTTGTGGTACGGGCTCCTGCCTGCCGACGCGCAACCGAACGCGCTGCAGACCTTCGTCCGCGACGGGCTGCCAGCGAATCTGCAGTTCGTCTTCGCCGGCCACGAGCATGCCTTCGCGACGATCAACTTCACTGCTGCTGCCGGCGCCACCTGGCGACCGGCGCAAGTGATCGTCGGCGGCAGCGGCACGCAGCTCGAAGCGTTCGATCCGCAGTCGCCGCTCTACGAAGCTGGCGTTCCCGGCAGCAAGGAACGGGCACAGCCGGATGCGCGGCTTTACGATGGCGTCGCCGCGAGCAGCGGCATCGTCCTCAACCGCTATAGCTTCCTGTTGCTCGAACGTGAGGATCAGGCCTGGCGCGGCACGCTGCTCGACGCCGACGGCAGGACGCTCAGCCGCTGCCGCCTCGACGGCGCAGAACGGCGGATCGATTGCGGCTTTCCCGCGCGGCGTTGAGCGGCGTCTGGGTCGGCGAACGCTTCTGCATGCGGGCGCCGATGCTCCCGCCTGCTCGCCGGCCGGGTCAGCCCCAGCGCGGGTCGACGGCGAATGGACCCAACGGTCACCAGGACGTTCGACGAGCCGGGCAGCGAGCAGGTACAGCCCGAGGGCGGCGGTCATCGCGATGCGCGGTGCCCGCTCCGCCCTCAATCCATCCCGACGCTGGTCTCGATGCGGAAGAACTGCTCGGCCTTCCGTTTCTGCTCGCCACGGTTGGCATTGCGCTCGTCGGGCGTGGCATCGAAGTCGTCCTTCGCTGCGAGCGCCGCGCGACAGGTCATGTAGGCGCGCGCGCGGTGGCTGGTGAGGTCGTCCAGGTGCTCGTTGAAGAGCGCGGCGAGCGCCGCCTTGCGGCGGAACAGCTTGACGTGGGCTGCGAAACTGTCGGCGTGTTCGGCCATCACGCCACGGGTGCAAGCAGTGAAATCGCGTTCGCCGCACCACGCCGGCAGCTTCACGGTGTGCAGCCGGTGGGCGTCGCGCCCGAGGTCGGCATCCAGCTCGAGGACGATTTCGAGGATCTCGTCGAGGTAGGCCTGCGCGTGCCGGTACAGTGGCTTCTCGCAGCTTTCGCAGAGCGGGCTGATCGCCGCCAGAAGCCATTCCATCAGGCTGCCGCGCGTCGACTTCTGGGCACGGACCAGTTTCTCATCCTCGTCGTCGAGCCGCTTGAGAGGCACTTGCGCCGGCTCGCAAGCCTGTTGCCGCCAGGCGACGAGGAGGTCGGCGTCGCTGGCATTAGGCTTCTCGCCGCGGGGCAGCAGGTCGCCGCGGACGAGCAGCCGGCGCGCCTCCTCGTCGTAGGCGAAGCTGATCCGGCGGTAGGCGATCGGCCAGTCGGAGAGCGAGCTGACGTTGAGTTCGAGCAGGGGCTGCGGAGCGAGCGTACGGTGCACGGCCCAGAATCCCCGGTGGGTATGTGCCGACAGGTAGACCAGAGGCTGCGCGAGGCGCGACATGAGCTGGCGCATCATGGTCCGGGAACCCAGGCCGAGCGAACGCCAGTTGTGATGACCGGCGAAGATGAGGATGTCGCCGGCCGCGACGGACTCGTCGACCCAGGGCTCGACTGCCCGTATCTGGTCAGGATGGATGTGCCCCATGCTGCCCGGGCTGCGCCCCATCAGCGTGTCCCAGATGCCGACGAGGAGCCCGCTCTGGTTGGTATCGAGGGCGATGACGATCGTCCGCCGGGTCGCAGCCGGGGCGCGCGGCAATACGAGTCGCTGGGCGAGGAAGGAATCGGCATGCAGCGGGCCGTCGATCAGTTCGCCGCGGGCTGCGGAGAGGAAGGCATCGGGGTCGGGGTTGCGCCACTCGACGATGTGCGGTCCCTGTACGGGCGGTGCGACCAGGCCAGGCTTCGGTTGCGGCGCCTTGATCTGGTCGGTCAGGTAGGTCGCGATGAATCCGCGCTTGGTCAGGGCTTCGTTCTCGGTCCGGAACTCCTTCCGGTCGGCGTCGGCACCGCGCCGGCAGACCTGGTTCCAGCGGTGCGGCGTGCTCGTTCCCGGCGCGAAGAGGTTGTGCGCGAAGATGCCGAACATCAGCCCGTCATGGTTGCCGGGGAGGATGGCGCCGGGGCTCTGGCTGGCCTGGAAGATGCGGCCGATGCGTACCGCCTCGCTACGGCACGACAGGTCCATCACGTCGCCGAGGTGGATGAAGGGCTCGTCGGGGTGACTGGCGAGTGCCCACTCGAGCAGGCGGCGCCCGAACAGCGCCTGTTCGGGCGGGCGCTGGGTGACCTCGATGTAGGCGTCCAACGCACTGTCGTTGTCGTGCAGCGGGTAACCGGTGGATTCGTGCTCCTGCGTGTCGCCGACGGCAATGATCGGCGTCGTCAGCGCCCGGTAGCGGGTGGCCGGCAATGGCTCCAGGCCGGGGCCGGGCTGCGGCTCGAAGCCGGCGCATCCCGCAAGCGCCAGTGCGGCCGTGGCGAGCAGGAGGAGCAGGTGACGGGTCGCGGTTCGCGCCATGCCGAAGTCCGTTGATGGTTGCCGGAACGAGAAGGTAGCAGAAATCCCCGGACCGCTGCATGAAGCTGCGTTCCGGCCAAGCCCGGGGATCGTCGGGCATTCGCAGAACGACAGTCCGCTCGCCGGGGCAGGGACGATGCTGGAGCCGAGTCTCCTGCACACAGACTACGGCGAGCGGCAGGCGGTGATCCGCTCCGTCGACCCGCGCAGCGCGCTCGGCCTTGCGCCCGTTCCGCTGGCGATCAACCGGCTGTGGTCGTCCCCGGCGCGACGGTCACGGAGCCGCGATCAGGTGCTCCGCGTCCGGCAGCTCGCCGTCCGCCGCCCAGGCTTCGACCCGGCACAAGCGCACTTCCCAGGCGGAACGCAGCGCTTCCGCCAAGCACTGCCGCGCCGGGCGATCGGCGCGGGCGCGGATCGCGCCGGCAACGATTCCCGCCTTGCCGCTGGTGACTGCCGACAGGCGTTGCAGTGTCACGGCCGAAGGCCCGCCATCGAGCTCGACCAGCAGTTCCTGCAGCAGTTCGAGGGCGACGCTGGCCTTGCCGCTCTGTGCCAGGAAGACCTCGAGCGCACCCTCGATGATGCCGGCGACTGTCCATTGGTGCAGGGGCGAAACGCGCGCAGCTTCGCCCAGCGCTGCGCTCAACCGGCTGGCCTTCAACCAGCCGCCAGCGGCCAGACGGCACAGTACGCGGGCCAGCTCGTCGGGGTGCGCGCGGCCGTCGGCGATGCCTTCGATCAGCAGGTCGGTCGCCAGCCGCCGCAGGTCGCCGTCGCGACTGGCGAGGGCGATCGACAACGCCAGCACCCCCAGCTCGGACCACAGCCGGTTGCCGGCAAACAGCGGCGTCAGGAAAGGATGCAGGGGTTCACCGGCGCTTGCCGTGAGGTCGATACGCTCGACCATCAGGCGCACGCCGAATGCCAGCAACGCGTCGCCATTGAGCGGCCAGAGCGTCTGCGCCCAGTCGATCAGCCAGGGCGCCGAGTAGCCGACGGCCAGCGACCGATGCGGCGCCGATTCGTGCGCCAGGCAGGTCGGCACGGCGAGGCTCGGGGTGAACGTGCGCAGCGCCAGCGATGGGGCCGCCAGCCGCAGGCTGCCGGCGAGATGCATCAGCCAGGCGGCGCCGGCGCGAACCCTCGCCGCCGCACCCCAGGCCGGTGTCGGCAAGGGTGGCGCTCGCCAAGGCGCCGGCGAGACCTGCAGGTCGAGGCAGGGATGGATCGTTTCACGACCGTGCCGGTGGAGCGTGCGCGTCGTGGCCCGCCACTGATAGCTGGCCGGCTGCAGGACATCCGGCCAGTCGATGCGCAGGCCGAGCGCGGCCAGCGGGCCGCTGAGATCGGCGTGCGGTGCACGCGCGCGACCGGCGGCGACCCAGAGGGCCGCCTGCCTTCTGCTCTGCGCCTCCGGACCGGCACCGCCGCCAAGCGCCCAGCGAACTGCTGGCGCCCATTCGCCGCGCAGCGCACCGGCCAACGCCAGCGCCTCGCCACGACCGTCGGGCGCCAGCCGCAGCAGGGCCTGCAGGAGGTCGCTGGCGAGCGGCCGCCGAGCGGCCCGCGCGTAGTGGGCGAGGCGCTCGACGAAGACCTGCGGCGCGATCCAGCCCGGCTCATGGGTCGGCGTCGCCAGCGGCTGCAGCGCACCGTGCCGGTCGAGATGGCGGGCAAGCTCGCGCAGGCGCCGGTCCATGAAGCGCATCGGCCCGCGCACCTGCTGCCAGTACGGGTAGTTGGTATGCCGCGGGCCACCTTCGAGCCAGGTCAGGACGAGGTCGCGCAGGCCGTTGGGTGTCCCGGGCAGGACGATGCCGCGCGCGTCGGCGAGCGCACCCGTGTGCATCCGCTTGACCAGCGCCTGCGTGCGCGCGGCGAAATCGCCAGGCCGGTCGTCGAACAGGCGCGCGATGCCGTCGACGATGCGCTCGACCTCCGTGGCGGAATCGACCGCCTCGATGGCGTGCGCGACGCTGTCGATCAGTTCGTCGATGCCGGCGATGGGCGACACCGGTGGCAGGGTCTTCAGGATCGGCAGGTCGGTCAGCGCGATCGCCAGGGGCGGTGGTGGCAGCGAGAAATCGACTTCGCCGGCCAATCCGCCGACGGCGCGCAGGCGAGAGGGCAGAGCCTGCACGCGCGCGCGCCATCGCCGTTCTGCCGTCATCGTTGCGGCAGCCGCCGCGGCATCGGTCAACGGCAACGGCGCCGGCCGGACGCCTGCCGTTTCGCGATCGAGCGCAGCGAGCAGGGCGCGCGCCGACGGAGCGAGTTCCCGCTCGACGGCGCGCACGCGTGCGATCTGGTCGTCGCTCCAGGTGCCGGCATGGGCGCAAAGGAACTGCGCAGCCGCCTGTTGTACGTCGCTCGCCGGATGTCGCAACGCCTCGAGCAGGACGGCGCAAGCGGCCTCGGCAAGCTCGCCCTGCGGCTTTTCCCGTTGCAGTAGCCGACCGACGATTTTCAGCGCCACCAGCGGCTGCGTCCTGGCCGGCAGCGCGAACAGCGGCGGCATCGCGGCCAGCGTCGGTGCGGCGGCCAGTGGCCGCCGCCGCGCGATGAGCGCGAGTTGCCTGAGTGCAAAGCCGACGACCGGGCCGGCGCGGTGGCCGAGCAACTCGCGGTAAGCCCCCTCGCGCGCGTCGAGTTCGTCGGCGCTCGGCGCCAGCCGGCAGTGCAGCCGGTGGTGACCGGCAAGAACGCTGTTGCTGCTGCTCGCCCACAGGCCGGCGAGAGTCGCGTCGAGCAGGCGCTGGCGGTCGACGCTTCCTTCGCCAGCGAGCCTGGCCAGCGCGTCGCTCCAGCTCTCGTAGCCGGCGGGGCAACGCGGATTCCGGCGCGTCCAGGAGTCGTCGTAAACCTGGGTATCGATTTCGAAGAGTCGCCAGATTTCGTCGTCGAGCAGGCCGGGGTCGGCCAGCAATCGGGCGCTGAGCGGAATGTACGCGACGCCCGGCCGTGACCAGCCCGGATTGAGGTCGCTGACCATCAGCTGCAGGTAGCCGCGCAGCGAGTCGCCCTCATCCGGGCGGCGACACAGTCCGTCACGCACGAGGCCCCGCACGAAACTCCAATGAACTCCCGGGAACTCTCCGCGCAAGCGATGGCGCAGCCAGGCTTCGCGCCAGCCGGCGTCGCGCGCCGCAAACACGCGCCGCAGCAGAGCGTCCGCAGCGCGCGAACCGAGCCAGTGCACGCGCTTGGCCCGGTCGATGTTGCACAGCACGAGGACGGCCAGTGAGAGTTTGGCGTGCTGCTCGCGCCAACTGCGTCCGAGGTTGCCGCTGCGCGTCGTGGACGCCCCGGGAAGCAGTACCAGCCATTCGTTCATCACCCGTCCGCCATCGACCTCCTGCCACAGGTCGGCGGCGATCGGCGCCAGCACCCGGCGCTCTTCCGACGGCAAGGCGAGCAGGGCGTCGACGATCTCCGCGGGCGACTGGCGGACCACGAGAGCGGCGAAGTCCCTTTCGTTCATGCGCTCACCGATCCAGGCGGCCGCTCGTCCCGGCCGGCGCTGGCGGGTCCGCATCGCCGTCGCGGAACAGGCGCGCGGCGAGGATGTGCTTGCATGGTCCGCGCTCGCCCTGCGACTTGCTGAACCACGGGCACGAGCAGCGGTCACGGTCGGCGCGCAAGCGGACGTGGTGGACGACGTCAGTGCCGGTGACGGCGAAGTCGTGGCTGTCGCCGCCGCTGCCCGCCAGCAGCTCGATCTTGTCGTCGGCCAGCAGTTGCCGGGCGTCGAGCAGGCGTGGCTGCATCGCCTCGACAGCTTCGAGGTCGAAGGGGAGTTCGCGGTGGAAGTAGCGGCCGCTGCTGCAATCGTAACCGGCGAGGCCGCGCGCGCCGAGCGCCGCGAGTGCGACCGCCACCTCGTCGGCAGTCAGGGCAGTCGCCTGCGCCACCTCGCCGACGTCGATCTCGTTCTGCCAGCGGAGTTGCGCACGCACCTTCGGCAGCGCCTTCTGCCAAGTCGCGGCAGCCAGCGTCGACAACACCTGGCCCTCGCCAGAGAAGCCGCGCTGGATTTCCGGGCTGACCAGCAGCGTCACCCGGCCGACCGCGAAGACGACTTCCCACGCCGAAGCGCCGGACACCGCGTCGCTCCAGATGCGCAGACGTTCGGCGCGCGGCACCAGTCCGGGAAGCGTACGCAGCCGCTGCACGCCGCTGACCGCGACCGCACCCTCGGCCGGCCGCTGGCTGAGGCGCAGCGAAGCACCCGACTGGACGACGAACGACGGTTGCCGGGGAACGTTGCCGAGCGGCAGGCTGCGCGCAAAGCGGCGCGCCTCGGCGCCGGTGACGTCGGCCAGCAGTACCAAGCGCGGCAGGTAGGCCTGCACCTCGCTGAATCCCTTGATCCAGCGCAGCGGCAGGCGCACCTTCTTTTCGACGACGCGCGCCTCGCCGCGACTCAGCGTGAAGGCTTCGCGACCGACTGAGAACTCGACCCGCTCGTGGTCCTGCAGGCGCATCAGCGCGGCGCGCATCGGCATGTTGAAGTCGACGTTGGTCGTTCCGCGACCGAGCCGTTCGGCGGCCAGCCCGACCGTGTCGAGATCGACACGCACGTAGACCCCGCAACAGCCGCTGAATCCCTCGAAACGCAGCATCGCATCGTTGCTCGTCACCACCGGGTCCATCTGTGGTGGCCACGGCAGAAAGTAGTGCGTGCGGACGACGTCGAGCAGCGCCAGCAGCATGTCGGCGACGCTGCGTGGCTGTTCGATGCGGCCGTGGAAGAAATGCGGGTGTCCGTCGCCGCGCGATGAGGTGGCGAGTTGCAGCGTCTGCGCCTGTGGCGAGGCGACGACGCCCGACGGCCATGGATAGCGATAGGTGAAGTTGAGTGCGCTTGCCGACATGCGGTCGTCGCTCCGGTGAATTGCTCGGGCAATGCCCCGGCCGTGCCGCCGGGTGACACGGGCTGCCTGGTTGGTGTATCGCAACGGCGTCGAAGCCGGCCACGCGCGGCGCACGCGCGCGGATTCCGGCACGCGTTCGCCAGCTGCTCAGGGACAAGCGGGGCTGGCTCCAGACACATCCATCGTCGCCGCGCTGCCGACGATGCCGATTCGCGCCAGGCATGGGCTGAGCTGCGTGTAGCTGACCAGCCGCCACCAGTCGTTGGCCGTCAGCCAGGCCGAAACCCCCGCTTTGAACGCGAGATCGCGGTAAAGCAGTCGGCCCGCCGACACGCCCGCATCCGGCCAGCTAGTTGAACCGGGGCAGGCGACGGCTTGCCTTCATAGCAGACACCTCACGAGGTCCCGTTCGGGGTTTTGGGGGGAAAACTGGCTCCATCCCTCGAAGTTGGAACCCGTGGCAATGGGTACGGAGAATGACAGGAGGTTGTTTCCTTCAAGGTAGTTGCGCGGGTCGGACTTGTCGGCTGCGGTACGGCGGATCTGACCCGCTGTGCGGCGACCACCGAAGATCAGGACCCTCGCACATGTGGGAGTCGGCTGGCCGTCCACGTTGATTTGCGCGGGTGGCTGTAGTCTGGTGAGAAAGAGCATTTCCTTCCAGTTCCTACAGAAATCCCGTGTATCCGGATCGCTCACGTTACTGCAGTCGAGACTGGGCTGGCTACGAAGACCAGGATCGTCAAGGAGCCTTCCGACCGCCGCAGCGAAATCGCTACGCCCGATCATGCGATCGAAGATCTGGTCCGGAGTGATCGCGATAAAGGCGTCATTGTAATGGGCGTTGTTGGCCACGACGAACTCCTTGTCAGCCGTATTCGACGCGACGCGGTTGCCCGGACTGCCCGGAAAGTGATTTACCCGACCGGCGATCGCTTGGGCCAAGTCGTGCGGATCCAGAAAGTTGCGCGCATCATAGTTGTCCCCACATTCACGAAACTCCGGATCGCCGGGAGTGGCCCGTGTGCGCTCCTGACCGCCGAGCGCCGGCCCCGGGGCGATGATCAGTGCAGCCACATTATCCACAACGAGGTTGCCGGCAACGTCGAAAACCTTCAGTTGACCCGGCGTGTCCCAGTTGAAGACCGGCGTCCTGACATCGTTTCGGAAACGTCCCGACAACGCGTACCACAGGCACTCGCTGGAACGATCGCGCGGGGGTGGAATCTTCAGGCTTCTCCATGGCATCTTTCCAGCAAGCGAGTAGTCGCGAAAAGCTCCCGCAGGGGTACCTGACGCGTATCCTTCCTGCGGCGTACCGAACCAGACCCCAGCGTCCGGCAACAGCAGATAACCGGCGTCGACGACCTTCGGCGCGGAAATCGCTTCCCCGAGCAGTGCGTCCCTGGCCTCGACAAGCGCGCGGGCGGCTCGTTCCTCTCGTGCCACCGAATATGAGACTGAGTTGAGTTGTCGGAGCAGCTGATACAGGCCCGTCAACGCGATAAGCGTCAGCAGCGCCAGCAGCGCGACGCCGCTCTGTCGCCGCGGCGCAGCCGCCGGCAAGCGCCTGCTTTCGACTCCGGGCCGCGATCGCATCGGCTATCTCGTCGCTGTCGGGCGACGATGAACGACGATCGTGCCACCATCGAGCAGATCCTGCGTCTCGCCGCTGCTGCTGTTGACCGTCTCCCCGACGCGTGCCCTGGTTGACGGCAGCGCATCGGTGCCGATGACGACCCGGCCGGGATCGGCCCGCTGCGTGCGGACTCTGACGCCGCTGCCGACGTCGCCTTCGCTCTGCGGGATGCCATTGATCCAGGCCGTTCGCCGGCCGCTGCTGCGCGTCACGACACCGTCGATGGTCAGCGTCGGCTCGCTCTGGACCGCCTGCTGGTCGAGGGCGTTGCTCTGCCGCTGGCGGTCGAGCTGCTGCCGTCGCTCGGGGGTGAAGAAGAGGCGATCGAGCGCCTCCTCGGCGACTGCCGGCAACGGCATCGCCAGCCACAGGCAGAGCAGCGGCATGCCGCCGGCGAGCCAGCGCCCGACGGCGCCTGCCCGAGGCGGCGGGGGAAGCTGCCGTACGGCCAGGGCGCAGCGTCGCGCACTCATTCCCCACCCGTCCGGCGCCGCGATCTCGCCGCACGCTCGCCCGCAGCGGCCCTCATCGGCCGCGCGCCGTGCCCGCTGCATCAGCTGTCCACCCCTCATCTGCCCGTACCTCTCTCGCCGCCCGCCACCGCGCCCTGGCGACCCGCACCGCGACCATCGTCGGGCGGCTGCTTCCTGGCAGCCTCACGCGCCGTCAGCCAGTCGATCTCGCACTCGGCCGCCAGATTGGCGCGGCCGCCGGAACGCTCCTCCGAGCCGGCTGGCAGCCGCTCGACGTGACAGCGGTTGATGCGGATCAGCGCCCTCGCCTGCTGCCGCAGATCGGCGAGAAAACGACTGAGATCCTCCTCGTGCAGCAACTTCAGGTCGATCTTCATCGAGCTGAGATAGAAGGCGAAATCGCCGACCTCGGCGCTGTCCAGCGGCCGCTGCGGCGACAGCTCGTAACGCAGGTCGAGCAGGCGGTGCCGGTCACGAATGTCGTTGAGCAGCTCGATCCACTCCAGCCGCGGCTCTGCGCCAATCATGCCACGCTCCTGCAGCCTGTTGAAGAGGAGCGACTTGTGCTTGATCTCGCTCTCCTCTTCGCGCACCCGCCGCAGCTTGCCATCGGCCTCGCTGCGCTGCGCGAGGGCGACCGTTCGCGCCCGCTCGGCAGCGTCGTGGAAGCGGTTCGCGGCGTACAGGGCGACGCTGCCGACGGCGACCATGAGCAATGCCAGCAGCGCGCTGGTCTGGACCTTCGGCCAGTCTTCGCCGCTGAACTTCATGCCCCGGACACCCGCCGCAGTTGCAGCCGGAAGGCGCGCGGCTGCCGTTCCCCGGCGGCTGCGTCACCACCCTTCAGCGCCTTGCCTGATTCGACATCGAAGGGCTGCTGCTGCACCTCGACCTCGAGCTGCGGGTTGCGTCGCAGCGCGTCGAGGAAACGGTTGAACACGGCGAGCACCTGACGTGGATTGCTGTCGTCACCAAGCCGGATACTGCCGCGAACGACGAGCGTCTCGTCGCTTGGCGCTGCCGGCGCCCGGCCCTTGCCGTCATCGCCGACGAGCGACCGCGACGCTGCAGCCGCCGGCATGAGCTTCCAGTCGAGCGCATCGAGCTCGATCGCCGGCGCAGCGCCCAGGGCGCGACCGAGCTCCCGCCAGAGGTAGTCCGGTGATCCCGCGCTTCTCTCCACCTCGAGGTAGCGATCGATCACCCGCCGCAGGTTGTCGTTGCTCGTCGCTATCGGCGGGAAGGTGCGAACGATCTCGTCGTAACGTCGACGTGCCAGCGCCGTTTCGCTGACCAGGAGATCGACCTCCTGATTGACCTGATGGGCATCGTAAGCCTGTTTGCCGGCCCAGAGCAGGCAGGCAGCCAGCGCAACGACACCGGCCCCCTGCAGCGCCGAACGGACGAGCCAGAGATGATAACCATGGCGTTGTTGATCATTCGCGAACTGGCTGCGCGGCGGGTCGCTGGCCAGCAGGTGCAGCAGCAGTCGGTCACAGCGGCTGTCGATCGGCAAGGTCGCAAGGCCGCTGTGCTGCGCGCAGTGCTCGAGGTCAAAGATGGCGAAGGACAGCGTGTCGCTGTCGACACAAGTGCTCTGGATCGCACTGATGGCCTGCGGATGGGCGACGAGGCAGGCCCTGATCGGCTGCTGCCGGGAGATCAGACGCTGGCTGACCAGATACTGCTGCAACTTGCGCGCCTCGGCTGCGAAGGTCTGGGCGATGCCGCCGATGCTGCTGTTCGGCAGCGGGCTGAGGCGGCTGAACTGAAGCTGCCCCTTCTCGAGGTAGCTCTGCCGGATCGACTGGTCCTGAATCGTCAGCAACAGGCAGCGCTCGTCGGCGATGCCAAGCCTTCGCAGCAGCGTGGCCCCCAGCATCGACACGGAATGCACGCCGGCAAGAGCCACGCCGGAGCTGGCGAGCGCCGCGAGCCAGGGAGCGAAGAACTCGTTGTTGGTCAGCGCCGCGAGCAGGACGCGTTCATCCTTGCGCCGCGACTTCTCGTAACCGAGCGAGAGCGAGGTGGTCAGCGTCGCGCTGAAGAAGTGCTGCCCGAGCTTGCGTGCGATCACCGCCTTGCGGTCGTCGCCGCGCAGGAACGGGATCTTCTCGATATGAAAACCTTCGTCGGCGACATTGGCGAGAAGCCAGAACAGGCTCTTGCGCTTGTCTTCGAGGTAACGGAGAAAGCGCAGGCGCCCGTCCTCCGTGAAGTCGAAGGATCCCTCGTCACTGAGCGTGCCGGCATGCCAGAGGCAGGCGGTCAGCTGGTGTGCGCTGAGATAGAGCAGGCGGCGGGCAGACATCGCTTCAGGTCTTGATCTTGCTGATCACGTCATAGACCGGACCGAGCACCGAGAGCATGATCCAGCCGAGCATGCCGCCCATCAGCAGGGTGAGCAGCGGCTCGATCAGCTGCTGCATCTTCTGCACCGATTCGCGCACGTCACGATTGTAGAAGTAGCTGACGTTGAGCAGCGCTTCGTCGAGCGCGCCGGTGTTCTCGCCGACGCGCAGCATGCGGATCACCAGCGGTGGGAAGAAACCGGTACCGTGGAAGGCGGCGGTCACGTTCTGCCCTTCGACGATCAGTTGCTCGACCCGTTCCAGCCCCTGGCGGATCACCAGGTTGCCGACGACGCCCTGCGTCGTCCGGATCGACTCGAGGATCGGGATGCCCGAAGCGTAGAGCAGCGCGAAGGTGTTGGCGAAGCGCGCCAGGATGATCTTGCGCAGGATGTTGCCGAGCACGGGAACGCGCAGCTTGAGGCCATCGAAGCGCAACCTGGCCAGCGGGTTGTGGTTGAGCAACAACCGCACGGCGAAAAAGGCGAGCAGCGGCAGCGTCGGCAGCAGGTACCAGTAGGCGACGAGCAGGTCCGACACCAGGAAGAGGATCTGCGTCTGCAGCGGCAGCACCTGTCCCATGCTCTTCACGAACAGTCGCAGCTGCGGCACCATGTAGACCATCAGGAAGAGCGTCGCGGCGATGACGATCGAACCGACGAAGGCCGGGTAGGCGGCCATCTTCCGCGTCTGCGACAGCAGTTCGTCCTCCCACTTCAGCGATTCGTTCAGGCTGTTGAGCACGTCCGGCAGGCGGCCGGTCGCCTCGCCGGCGCGCACGAGACTGACGAAGACCGCGTCGAAGACGCGGCGATGGCTCTCCATCGCCTGCGACAGCGTCTGGCCACCCTCGATCGACTCGATCAGGCTGGCGACCACCTCGCGGAAGCGCGGATGCTCGAGGCTGTCGCGCAGGTCGGTGAGTCCCTCGAGAATCGGCACGCCGGCACGGACGAGCTGCTGCAGATGGAAGCAGAAGTGGATCAGTTCGCGCCGCGGGATGCCGCCACTGCGCAGCAGGCTGCGATTGCTCAGCGGCTCGCCGCTGACCAGGTCGAGTTCCATGCGCCGCAGGCGCAGATCGAGGTCGACCAGGTTGATCGCGTCGATGCGGCCGAAAACCATGCGACCGTCCGGACTCACCGCCTTGTAGGTATACAGCGGCATGGACCTACATCCGGTCGGTCAGGTCGACGACGCGCCCGATTTCCTCGAGCGATGTCGAACCGTCGAGAACACGCCGCAGACCATCGTCCGCCAGCGTGACGACCCCCTGGTGCCGGGCCAGTTGCTGCATTTCGCGCAGCGTGCTGCGGCGGGCGATCAGTTCGTCCATGTCGGCATTGATGCGCATGAGTTCCATGATCGCCAGCCGCCCGCGATAGCCCTGGAACTCGCAGCGCTCGCAGCCGCTCGGGCGATAGATGACCGGCCGCGGCCCGTCGACCAGCTTGCCGAGCAGGTGCGCCTCGTGCGCCTCGGCCTGATAGGGAACCTTGCAGTGCACGCAGAGACGTCGGACCAGCCGTTGCGCGATGATGCCGATGATGTTGCCCGCCATGATGTCGGGCAGGATGCCGATGTCGAGCAGGCGCGGAATGGCGCCGATCGCCGAGTTGGTGTGCAGCGTCGAATAGACCTGGTGGCCTGTCATCGCCGCCCGCAGCGCCATCTCGGCGGTCTCCGCGTCGCGGATTTCGCCGACCAGGATGATGTCCGGATCCTGGCGCATCATCGAGCGGATGCCGTTGGCGAAATCGAGCTTGACCGACTCGGCCGCCGAGGTCTGCCGCACCAGCGTCATCGGATACTCGACCGGATCCTCGAGGGTCATGATGTTCACCCCCTCGGAGTTGATGTGGTTGAGCACCGAGTAGAGCGTCGTCGTCTTGCCGCTGCCGGTCGGCCCGGTGACCAGGATGATCCCCTCCGGCCGCGCGATCATCAGCTTGAGCAGGTCGAGCTGGCGCTCGGCAAGGCCGAGACCCTCGAGCGGAACGATCCCCTTCTGCCGGTCGAGGATGCGCAGGACGATGTTCTCGCCGTGGATCGTCGGCTGCGCCGAAACGCGGAAATCGACCTGCCGGCCGCGCATGTTGAGCGAGATGCGTCCATCCTGCGGCGCGCGGGTCTCGGCGATGTTCATCCCGGACATGACCTTGATGCGCACCGCCATCGCCGGCCAGTAGGTCTTGTGCAGCGAACGGATCTGCCGCAGCATGCCGTCGATACGGTAGCGGATGCGCAGGAAACTCGCCTCCGGCTCGAAATGGATGTCGGAAGAATCGCGCTTGACGGCGTCGGTCATGATCGAGTCGATCAGCCGCACGACCGGTTGGCTGTACTCGTCGGACGAGGACTGCAGGCCACGGAAGTCGATCTCGCCGGTCTCGATCTCGTGCAGGATGCCGTCGATCGACAGTTCGTAGCCGTAGCACAGGTCGATCGCGCGGTCGATCTCGGTCTCGCCGGCGAGCAGCGTGCTGATCTCGAGGTCGTCGCCGGCGAGACCGCGGATCCGGTCGAGGGCGACGATGTCGTTGATGTCGGCGATCGCCACCGTCAGGCACTGATTGGCGGCGTCGTAATCGAGCGGCAGCAGGTGGTGGCGCTTGGCGAGGTCGCGCGGCACCAGCCTGAGCGCCGAGGGATCGATGATCGCCTTCGACAGATCGACGCTCTGCTTGCCCAGGCTTTCCGACAGCGCGTCGCGCAGCGTCGCCTCGGAGACGAAGCCGAGTGCCACCAGCAACTTGCCGATCGGCCGGTTGGACTTCATCTGCTCGAGCAGCGCGATGCGCAGCTGGTCTTCGCTGAGGATGCCCTTGCTGATCAGGATCTGGCCCAGCGGCCGCGCATGCGGGTGGATGGCAGGAGCGTTCATGGCTGCGCCGGCGGACCAGGTTGATGCGGCGGAAGCGGCACGGGCAGCGCCTCAGGGCTGCAGTTCAAGGATTCGTTGCCGGGCTGCATTGCGGTCGAAAGCGGCGCGGCTGAGGTCGGCGGCATTCAGCGCCATGCGATAGTACTGCAGCGCCAGCTTGCCCTGGCGCAGGTGGTCGAGGCTGACGGCGACGTTGAAGAGATAGTCGGGATTGTCGGGATCGAGTGCATAGGCCTGGAAATACGCCTGCTGCGCGTCGCTCCAGCGACGCTGCCGGGAATACAGGTTGCCGAGGGCGAAGTGCAGCGGCGGTGAATCGGGCTGCGCCGCCAGCAGCGTCTTCAGACGGCTCTCGGACTGTCCGCCATCACCGCCGCCGTGCAGGTTGATCAGCGCCGCCTGCGCCGTGGCGTCTGCCGGATCCGATTCGAGCACCCGCAGGTAGAGGTTCTGTGCCCGCTCGAGCTGGCCCTGCCGCAGCGCGATCGCCGCCAGTCCGAGCAGTGCGTCGGCATTGCGCGGATCACTGCGCAGCGCCTGCTCGTAGGCGCTCCGGGCCTCGTCGAGGCGGCCGGCCTGCCAGTCCTCGTAGGCCCTGTCGAGCGTCCGCTCGGCCTGCGGACGGCGACTGGCGGAACGGACGACGCCTGCATCGTCAGCCGGCAGGTTGCCGGCGCGGTCGTCCCGCTGGCGGCGCTCACGAGGCGCCGCCGCCGGCGGCGCAGCCGGCCCGGGCACGGCCTGCGGCGACAGCGACGAGCCCGCGGCCGGTACCGGCGGCGGCGCGGGCGGCGCTGTGATCGCAGCTGGCGATGGCGGGACAACCGGTGGTGGGCTGGCGGTTGCCGGAACGACCGGCGGCTGGACCACCGCCACCGCTGGCGGCGGGGTGACCCGCGAGCCGCCGGCAAGGCCTTGCAACTGCCACCAGAAATAACCGGCGATCGCCAGCGCCGCTGCGCCACCCAGACCGACGAAGAGCCACAGCGACGTCCGCGGGCGCGGCTCCTGCTTGACGGCAAAGACGTTCTTCACCGCCGTCCGGGCGGCGTCGTCAGCGCCGCGGTCGCCCCCCTCTGCCGCCGCTGCCGTGCGGCCGCGCCGCGGCAGCGGCCCACCGACGCCGGCGGCAAGATCGGCGTCCACCGCATCGAGGTGCCGCGACAGCGGCGGCAACGAGCGACCCGGTACGGCCGCCGGCGCGTCCAGCGGATCGAGGCTGAGCTCGGGCGGCGCTGCCGGCGGCGCCGCGGGCGCGGCCGGCTGCGCGCCTGCGGCGGCCTGCCTCTTGGCTTCCTCGGCCCGTTTCAGGGCATCCATCAGCAGGCTCACTGCAGTGGCTCCGGACGCCGCGTGGGGACTGTGAAGGGCTGGAAGACCTGGTCGCTGCGGAAGAAGTCTCGGTCCGGCAGCGAACTCCGGAAACTGCTGAAGTCGCCGTCGATCGAGGCGTCCTTGATCACGGTCGGGCGCAGCAGGACGACCAGTTCCGATTTTCCGGACGAGTTGTTGCGGTTGTTGAACACCTCGCCGACGATCGGGATATCGCCCAGCAACGGCAGCCGACCCAGCCGGTTGTCCAGGCGATCCTCCATCAGGCCGCCAAGGACGGCGATGTCGCCGCTCTCGACACGCATCATCGACTCGATCTCGCGCATGCGGATCTGCGGCACCAGGTTCTTGATGTTCGCCGCAGCCAGAGCCGGATTCGGGTCCTGTTTCAGTTCCGCGATGCTGGAGATCGATGGCCGGACGTTCAGCGTCACCGTGCCGGTGTCGCTGATCTGCGCCGTCAGGCTCATGAAAAACCCGATCGACACCGATTGCGGCGTCGTCGTCGTGGTGACGGTCGCGTTGGTGTTCGGCCCCCCCGGGACGGTGTCCTGCTTGACGCTGAAGTACACGAAGTCCTCCGAAACCTTGAGGGTCGCCGTCTGGTTGTTGAGGACCGCCAGCTTCGGACTCGACAGTACCTTCACGGCCCCGAAGGCGCGCAGCAGTTCCACGGTCGCGACGAGGTTCAATGGATTGATGTCCCTGTACTTGATGACGAAGGGCGTCACCGCGCTGGGCACGTTGGTCGTCAACTGCGGCCGGCTGACGCTGTACTCGGTGCCACTGGTCAGCCGGCTCCATTCGATCCCCTGCTGGTAGCCATCGGAAAGCGTCACCTCGACGATCGTCGCCTCGATCAGTACCTGCCGCTGCGCACCGAGCATCACCCGATCGAGAAACTCCTGGACCTTTTCATGCTGGCGAGCCGTCGCCCGGACGGTGATCACCCCTGCCTCGGGATTGACGATCACGGCTGCCGCCTCGCGAAAGGTCATCCGCTTGACGATGGTGGCGCCGGTATTCTGCAGCACGGCCGGATTCGGGCTGCCGGCCAGCGACTGTACGGCCTGGCCGAGTCGTGTCGCGGCACCCGGCGCAGGCGGCGCGGCGCCGGTGCCGGTGGTGCTCTGTGACGCACTCTGCTCGGTGACGGTCTCGGTCGATCCTTCGGGAAAGACCTTGTCGGTCTCGTGCAGCAGATCCTTGAGGTTCTTCTCCAGCGACTGCCAGAAGCTGTTCTTCGACTTGTTGTCGATCTGGATGCGCGAGGTGTTGCCGGTGCCGGCGACGCCGCCGCTGCCGGTCGCCAGCGCGCTCGTCGAGATCTGCGTGTTGGTCGACACGATGCTGGTCACGTCGCGCGAGATGTTGACGTAATCGACCCTGTAATTTTTCAGGTAAGGCGAATCCGGCATCACGACGAGGTTCGGACCATCCATCTCGAAACGCATGTCGACCTGTTTGGCGATGCGCGTGAGCAGCTGCGGCAGGGTCTGGTCGATGGCGTTGAGGGTGACGGTGCCGGTGATCCCGGGATGGATATCGACGTTGATCTTCGCGTCGCGCGCCAGCGCGAACAGCAGGTCGTGCACCTTGACGTTGTTGACGACGACGCTGTAGGTCTCGGTGCGGGCGGTCGAGCGCGGCCGCGGCAGCGCGGCGCTCTGCTGCACCGGTTGCGGAATGGCACCCGGCGGCCGTGCCACGGCCTCAGCCTGCAGGTGCCCCGGCGACGGCCCGGTGCTCAGGGTGGTCGGCGTGCAGGCGGCGAGCACCAGCAGCAACACGACGGCGTCAAGGCTTCTCGGGGACACGCTCAGGCTCGCTCCGGTGACAGGGAAAGCTGATCATACCACGTCAGGACTTCGGCACAAGTGCATGATTTTTATTACCTTCCGCAGGAGCGGCCGGAGTGGCGACGGGGCCACCGGAACGCAGCCGCGCGACCGAGCGCACGTAGGGCCGGCTCGCCGGCGAGAGTTCGCCGAGCGTCGCCAGGGCGGCGTTGGCTTCCTCGCGCGAGGCATAGTCGCCATAGATCACCCCCAGCCGCTCCCTGCCGGCCAGCAGCGAGCGATACACGCGGACCTGACCCGGATCCAGAACCTTTGAGTTTTTCGCAATGAAATCATCGATTTCGCGTTGACTGCCGGCATCGGCCATGAGCAACTGGATGAAATGGTGACTGTCCGGAGTCCGGCGCAGCCACTCCTCGCTCGCCGCGAGGCGCTGTGCGAGACTCGGCGCCCGTGCAGCGGCAGCGCTCGCAGCCGGCGCCGCGGACCAGACCGTCGCGCGCACCGGAAGCGCCGGCGGCGGCGGGACTGCCGGAGTGGCCGGAGTGGCCGGAGTGGCCGGAGTGGCCGGAGTGGCCAGAGTGGCCGGTGTGGCCGGTGTGGCCGGAGCGGCTGGCGTGGCCGGCGCGGCGGAAGCGGCCGGCGCGGCGGAAGCCGCCGGAGTGGCGGGCACCGCCGCGACCGTCGCCGTCGTCGCGACAGCGGGCGCAGCCGTGGCCACCGCAACGGTGGCCACGGCCGCCGGCGCCGACTCGCCAGTCACCGCCGTGTCTGCCTTCGCCTGCGGCGGCGACCGGACCTGGCTGCCGGCGCTGTGGCTGCCGGCAAGATAGGCCACCGTGGCGACGCCGAGCATCACCAAGGCGGCGACGGCGGCCCACGCCCAGCGGCCGTGCGCCCGGCCGGCGATCGGCTGGAACTGCGCATCACGGATCGCCGCGCGCACCTGCGCGGCGTCGACCTGATGCCGGCCGGCGGCAAATGCCGCCAGCAGCGCCTTGTCGGCGAGGATGTTGATGCGCCGCGTCAAGCCTTCGGAGCTGCGGCTGATCAACTGGACGGCACGCCGGCTGAACAGGTCGGGGCCGCGATAGCCGGCGGCGCGCAGGCGGAACATCAGGTAAGCGGCGACATCGCTGCGGTGCAGCGGCGCGAGGCTGAAGCTGTGCGTGATGCGGTCGTTGAGCTGCCGCATGGCGCTCTCGCGCAGCCGCTGATCGAGTTCCGGCTGGCCGAAGAGGACGATCTGCAGCAGCTTGTGGCGGCTCGATTCGAGGTTGGAGAGCAGGCGAATCTCTTCCAGCGCATCGGCTGGCATCGCATGCGCCTCGTCGATGAGGACGACGATCTGCCGGCCGGCGGCATAGATTTCGAGCAGGTGATCCTGCAGCGCGCGCAGCAGCAATTGTCCCTGCCCCGCCGGGAGATCGATGCCCAACTCGGCGGCGATGGCGAAGAGAATCTCGTCACGCGACAGCATCGGATTGGCGAGATAGACGGTCTCGACGTTCTCCGGCAGCTTTTCGAGCAGCATGCGGCAGAGCATCGTCTTGCCGCTGCCGACCTCGCCGCTGACCTTGACGATGCCTTCGTCGTTGGTGATCGCGTAGATCAGCGCTTCGAGCGTCGCCCCCCGGTTGGCGCCGGCAAAGAAGAACTCGATGTGCGGCGTGATGCGGAAGGGTGCCTGCTGCAGCCCGAAATGCTCGAGATACATCATGTCTCGCGCGCCGCCGCTTCCATCCGGTTGTACAGCGTCGTCCGGTGGACGCCAAGCAGACGTGCCGCCTGGCTGACGTTGCCATGCGCCAGCTTCAGTGCCGCTTCGATGTAGCCGCGCTCGGTCGCATCGAGCAGGCGATCGAGGCTGAACGGTTCGCGCTGCCGCAGGCGTTGCGTCGCAGCGGCGACGATCGCCTCGCTCGTTCCGGCGTCGAGCGCTGCCGGCAGGGCGTCACCGTTCGCCGGCGCATCGTCCGGCAGATCCAGTTCGGCCTCGAGCGCCGCAGCATCGACGATCTGTCCCGGATAGCGGGTGGTCAGCCGGATGACGACGTTGCGCAGCTCGCGCACGTTGCCGGGAAAGGCATAGTCACCCCACAGGCTTGCCGCCTGTGGCGACAGCGAAAAGGGTAGCTGCTGCGTCTGCGCGGCGTAGTGCTGGCGGAAGTGCTCGAGCAGGAGCAGCTTGTCCTCGCCCATCTCGCGCAGTGGCGGCGCGGCGATCGAGCACACCGAGAGGCGATGGTAGAGATCGGCGCGGAAGCGGCCGGCCTTGACCTCCTTGCGCAGGTCGCGGTTGGTGGCAGCGACGATGCGCGCCCGGCTGACGCGCCTCTGCGTCTCGCCGATGCGCTGATACTCGCCGTTCTCGAGGACGCGCAGCAGCTTCGCCTGCAGATCCAGCGCCAGTTCGCCGATCTCGTCGAGAAAGAGCGTGCCATCGGCCGCGTCGTCGAAGTAGCCGGCGCGACTCGCTGCGGCGCCGGTGAAGGCGCCGCGCGCATGGCCGAAGAGCGTCGCCTCGACCAGGCTGGGCGAGATCGCGGCACAATTCAGCGCCAGGAACGGCCGGTAGCGCCGCCGCGTATCATGGTGCAGGCAGCGTGCGGCGATGATCTCCTTGCCGCTGCCGGACTCCCCCTCGATCAGGACGGGGAACGGCAGGTCGGCGTACTGCCGCAGCTGCAGCCGCAGCTTCTGCATCGCCGGGCTGTTGCCGATCAGCGGCGAAACGCCTTCCCGCTGCTGTTCGTCGAGGGCGCGAAAGGCCAGAGCGCCCTCGAGCACCTGCTGCAGGTCGCCCGGATTGCACGGTTTGGCGACGAAATCGGCGGCACCGAGCGTGCGCGCGTGACGGGCGTTGCCCCCATCGCTCTGTCCGGAAAGGACGACGATGCGGATGGCCGGCGCCAGCTTGATGAGATCGGCAATCAGCGAGAATCCCTCGTCCGGACGATGCGGCACCGGCGGCAGGCCGAGGTCGACGAGTGCCAGCTCCGGCGCCCGGCGCAATTGCCGCAGAATCTGCAGCGCGTGCGGCCGGGAATGGCTGGTGACGACCTCGAACGGCTTGCTCAGAGAGAAACTCAGGGTGTCGCAGATCAGCGGATCGTCATCGACGATCAGCAACAGGGGCTTCTCGGGCAATGCGGTTGCGGGGTGGCTGAGCATCGAAAGCGTGTCGTCACGGGGGCTGGTGGCGGTTGCATCATTATTCCACAATTATATTAACGTCAAGTAAATCACGGTAAGGCGATGACGCGTCAGGTATAATTCGCCCTCGTTTTTCTCCCCGGATGCACGCGTGTCAGCCGAAAACCTTGTCGAGATCAGCAGTCTTGATTTTGCCTACGAGGATCGCCCGATCCTCGACGGCATCAGCCTGCAGATCCCGCGCGGCAAGGTCGTCGCCATCATGGGTGGTTCCGGTTGCGGCAAGACGACGCTGTTGCGGCTGATCGGCGGCCAGCTGAAGCCAAGCCGCGGCGAGATTCGCGTCGACGGGCAGTCGGTACCGCAGCTTGACGACGAAGAGCTGTATGCATTGCGGCGGCGGATGGGCATGCTCTTCCAGTTCGGCGCGCTGTTCACCGACATCTCGGTCTACGACAACGTCGCCTACCAGATGCGCGAACACACCGACCTGCCGGAAGAGCTGATCCGCGACATGGTGCTGATGAAACTCAACGCCGTCGGCCTGCGCGGCGCGCACGGGCTGATGCCGGCCGAGCTCTCCGGCGGCATGGCGCGGCGGGTCGCCCTCGCCCGGGCGATCGCGCTCGACCCGATGCTGATCATGTACGACGAGCCCTTCGCCGGTCTCGACCCGATTTCGCTCGGCATCATCGGCCAGTTGATCCGTCGGCTCAACGATGCCCTCGGCGCGACGACGATCATGGTCACGCACGACATCCAGGAGTCGCTGCTGATCGTCGACTACATCTATTTCATGTCCGACGGCAAGGTGATCGCGCTCGGCACCCCGGACGAGATCCGCGCGTCGCGGCATCCCTTCGTCCATCAGTTCGTCCACGCAGAGGCCGACGGACCGGTACCGTTCCACTATCCGGCCGCGCCATTGGCGCAGGAACTGCTCGCGAGGCACGCACATGGCGGATGATGCCCGGCCAGAAAACCGCATCGTCGCAACGCTCGGGCACATCGGCCACCGGGTGGTCGACGGCCTGCTCCGCCTCGGTTTCGCGACCCGCTTCTTCCTGACGGTGCTGCTGCAGTCGGGGCAGTCGTTCCGCCGTCTGCACCTGACCATCCGCGAGATCTACTTCTCGGGCTTCCAGTCGCTGCTGATCATCCTCGTCTCCGGTCTGTTCATCGGCATGGTGCTCGGCATGCAGGGCTACGAGACGCTGCAGCGCTACGGTTCGGCCGAGGCGCTTGGCGTCCTCGTCGCCCTGTCGCTGGTGCGCGAGCTCGGACCGGTGGTCGCTGCCCTGCTCTTCGCTTCGCGCGCCGGATCGTCGATCACCGCCGAGATCGGCCTGATGAAGGCGACCGAGCAGCTCACGGCGATGGACATGATGGCGGTCAATCCGATCGCCCGCGTCGTCGCGCCGCGCTTCTGGGGCGGGGTCATCTCGATGCCGTTGCTGGCGGCGCTCTTCTCCGCCGCCGGCATCCTCGGCGGCTATCTGATCGGCGTCGTCTTCATCGGTGTCGACGAGGGCGCCTTCTGGTCGCAGATGCAGGCATCGGTCGATTTTCGCTACGACATCTGGAGCGGCATCGTCAAGAGCTTCGTCTTCGGCATCGCGGTATCGCTGATCGCCGTCTTCGAGGGCTACGACGCCCTGCCGACAGCCGAAGGTGTCTCCGCTTCGATCAAGGGCACCGTCGTCAAGTCGGCGCTGGCGATCCTGGCGCTCGACTTCGTATTGACCTCGTTCATGTTCCGGGAGGCTTGATGAGTCGCAAGTTGCTCGACCTCTGGGTCGGTGTTTTCGTCGTCCTGGGAATGGCGGCGGTGCTCTTCCTCGCCCTCAAGGTCGGCAACCTGTCGGCGGCGAACTTTGCCGAAACGTACCCGCTGCGCGCCAAGTTTGTTAACATCGGTGGCCTGAAGGTGCGTGCGCCGGTGAAGAGCGCCGGTGTCGTCGTCGGCCGGGTCGTGGACATCCATTTCGATGCCGAATCCTACGAAGCTGTGGTGACCATCAGCATCGACGGCCGCTACCGCTTTCCGAAGGACACCTTCGCCCTGATCCTGACCGCCGGGCTGCTCGGCGAACAGTACATCGGCCTCGATCCGGGAGGTGACGAGGCGATGCTCAAGGCGGGCGAAGTGATCGGCAAGACGCAATCGGCAGTGGTGCTGGAGAAGCTGATCAGTCAGTTCATGTTCAACAAGGCGTCCGAAGGACCGAGCGAAAAATAGAAGGGGGAACCGAACGATGAGAACGCAACTGAGGAGCCGCTGGTCCTGCCTGGCCTGCGCCGCCGCGCTCGTCGCTCTTGGCGGCTGTGCGACGACGGCGAACAATCCGAAGGATCCCTTCGAGGGCTTCAACCGCGCGATGTTTGCCGTCAACGAGGGGCTCGACGTCGTCATCAAGCCGGTCGCCCAGGGCTACGACGCAGCGGCGCCGCTGCCGCTGAAGGTGGTCATCGGCAACTTCTTCGGCAACATCTGGGATGCCTGGACCGCGGTCAACAACGTGCTGCAGGGCAAGGGCCAGGACGCCGCTTCCGATCTCGGCCGGGTGCTGATCAACAGCACGCTGGGAATCGGCGGCGCTTTCGACATCGCCGGCGAGATGGGTCTGGAGAAGCACTCGGAGGATTTCGGCCAGACGCTCGGCAAGTGGGGCGTCGCCGACGGCCCCTTCTTCTACTGGCCGCTGATCGGACCGCGGACGACGCGCGACACCTTCGGCTGGATGGTCGACGTTTATGTCGATCCGGTCTGGCACCTCGACGACGTGGCGCTGCGCAACAGTCTCGCGGCAACCCGTTACATCAACCTGCGCGCCAGCCTGCTGCCGTCGGACAAGGTGGTCGAGGAAGCCGCAATCGACCGCTATGAATACATCCGGGACGCCTACCTGCAGCACCGCCGCAGCCAGATCTTCGATGGCGCGCAACCGCATGAGGTGATCGTCGACGAACCTGCGCGCTAGACCCGGATCAAGACTGCCACAACCCGCCGGCGTCCACCGGCGAGCCACACCTGCCTGGAAAACGATGATGAAGTTCGCACTGGCCCTGCTGTTCGCCCTGTTCTGCAACCTGACGCCCGCACTGGCGCAGGAAAACGCTCCGGACGCCCTCGTCCGCAAGGTTACCGACGACGTCCTCACCGTCGTCCGCCAGGACAAGGAGATTCGCAACGGCAACACGCGCAAGGCCATCGACCTGGTCGAGACGAAGGTCCTGCCCTACTTCAACTTCCAGCGCATGACGGCCCTTGCCGTCGGGCGGGACTGGAACAAGGCGACGCCCGAACAGAAGACACGCCTCGCCGAGGAGTTCAAGACGCTGCTCGTCCGCACCTATGCCAACGCTCTGACCTCCTACAAGGACCAGAGGATCGTCTACAAGCCGACCCGGTTGCAGCCCGACGACAGCAGTGTCGTCGTCCGTACCGAGGTGGTGCAGCCCGGCAGCCAGGCGGTCCAGCTCGATTACGAACTGGCGAAGCAGGGCGACGGCTGGCAGGTGTACGACGTGCGGGTGGCCGGTGTCAGCCTGGTGACGAACTACCGCGACACCTTCAGCCAGGAGGTTCGCAGCAATGGCATCGACGGCCTGATCGCGCTGCTCGGCAAGCGCAACAAGGAACTCCAGGCAGGCAAGTCATGATCGTCGGCACGGACGGCGGGCTGCGAGTCAGCGCGCCGATGGTGATCGCCAACGCACGCTCACTGCTCGCTGCCGGACGCAGCTGCCTGCACGCCCGTGCGGCGGCGTCGCTCACCGTCCTCGACCTCGCCGAGGTCGGCGAAGTCGACTCGTCGGCCGTCAGCCTGATCCTCGCCTGGTTGCGCACCGCCGGCGAACGTGGTCTGCAGCTGCGCATCATCAATCCGCCGGCAAGCCTGCTCAGCCTGGCCTCGCTCTACGGCGTAGCCGAACTCCTGCCGCTGGCCTGAGGCGGCCCGCTGCTTGCCACGACCAATGGGCGTTGCGGTTGCCATCGATCGCGTCGAGAAGCGCTTCGCCGCCGTGCAGGCACTCGCCGGGGTATCGCTGCGGATCGACGAGGGTGAGTTCTTCGGCCTGCTGGGGCCGAACGGCGCCGGCAAGACGACGCTGATTTCCTGCCTGGCCGGTCTCAGCCGGCCGGACGCGGGCAGCTTGGCCGTCCTCGGGCACGACGTCGTCCGCGACTACCGCGCCGCCCGCCGCCTGCTCGGCGTGGTGCCACAGGAACTGGTCTTCGACCCCTTCTTCTCGGTCCGCGAGACGCTGCGCATCCAGTCGGGCTACTTCGGCATCCGCAACAACGATGACTGGATCGACGAGATCCTCGCCAACCTCGATCTCGTCGCCAAGGCCGACACCAACATGCGGCGGCTGTCCGGCGGCATGAAGCGGCGGGTGCTGGTTGCCCAGGCGCTGGTGCACAAGCCGCCGGTGATCGTCCTCGACGAGCCGACCGCTGGCGTCGATGTCGAACTGCGGCAGGGCCTCTGGCAGTTCGTCCGTCGTCTCAATCGCGACGGCCACACGGTGATCCTGACGACGCACTACCTCGAAGAAGCCGAATCGCTCTGTGGCCGCATCGCCATGCTCAAGCAGGGGCGCGTGGTGGCGCTCGACTCGACCGCCAACCTGCTGGCTCGCTTCGCCGGGCAGACGCTGAGCCTGCGCCTGGCGCCGCCGGCAGCGCTGCCACGACACCTGGCCGTGCAGGCAACGAGGGTCGACGGGTACTGGGCCTTCCCGCTTGCCGGAGCCCGCGAGGTCGAGCGGCTGCTGGCCGAACTGCGGCAGGCAGGTTGTGTCATCGACGAGCTGCGGCTGACCCAGAGCGATCTTGAGGATGTTTTCCTCGGCGTCATGCACAACGCTGCCGACAGCCAGAGCAACGACCGATGACCGGCTTTCGCACGCTGCTCTACAAGGAAGTCCTTCGTTTCTGGAAAGTCAGCTTCCAGACCATTGCCGCACCGGTGTTGACGGCGCTGCTCTACCTGCTGATCTTCGCGCACGTTCTCGAAGCGCACGTGCAGGTGCATGGCGTCCCCTACACCGCTTTCCTGATCCCCGGTCTGGTGATGATGTCGGCGCTGCAGAATGCCTTCGCCAACAGTTCGTCGAGCCTGATCCAGTCGAAGGTGACGGGTAGCGTCGTCTTCGTCCTGCTGCCACCGATCTCCTACGGCGAGTTCTTCCTCGCCTACGTCGTCGCCGCCATGCTGCGTGGCCTGATGGTCGGCACCGGCGTGCTGCTGGCGACGATCTGGTTTGCCGTGCCCGCGGTCGAGGCACCGCTGTGGATTCTCGTCTTCATCCTTTTTGGCGGCGGGATCATGGGCGCCCTGGGGATGATCGCCGGCATCTGGGCCGACAAGTTCGACCAGCTCGCCGGCTTCCAGAACTTCCTGATCATGCCGCTGACCATGCTCTCCGGCGTCTTCTACTCGATCCATTCGCTCCCCGGCTTCTGGCAGCAGGTATCGCATTTCAACCCTGTGTTCTATATGATCGACGGCTTTCGTTACGGCTTCTTCGGCGTCTCGGACGTGCCGCCGGAGACCAGCCTGGCGGTCGTCGGCAGCAGCTTCGCCCTGGTATCGGCAGCCACGCTGCTGCTGCTGCGCAGCGGCTACAAACTGAGATCCTGAATCATGATGCACCCTGAACGAGTCCAAGAGTTGATCGCCTCTGGCCTGCCCTGCGAACACCTGCAGGTCAGCGGCGACGGCCACCACTTCGAGGCGTTGATCGTCAGCGCCAGCTTCGCCGGCAGGAACCGCGTGCAGCGCCAGCAACTGGTCAACCGGATCCTGCAGCAGCATTTCGACTCCGGCGAGCTGCACGCGCTGTCGATGAAGACGCAGACCCCGGAAGAGTGGCGGAGTGTCCGGCGTGGATAAGCTGCTGATCGAGGGAGGCCGGAGGCTCGCCGGCGAAGTCGCGATTTCCGGTGCCAAGAACGCCGCCCTGCCGATCCTCTGCGCCAGCCTGCTCAGCGCCGAACCGCTGCATCTGCGCAACGTGCCGCAACTGCGGGACGTGGCGACGATGCTGCGGCTGATCGAGCAGATGGGCGTCCAGGTCAGCCGCGAGGGGACTTCCGAAGTCGTCCTCGACAGTCGCAACCTCGACAATCCGCTCGCCCCGTACGACATGGTCAAGACCATGCGCGCGTCGATCCTCGTCCTCGGTCCACTGCTGGCGCGCCACGGCGAGGCCCGGGTGTCGCTGCCGGGCGGCTGTGCCATCGGCGCCAGACCGGTCGAGCAGCATATCCGCGGTCTGCAGGCAATGGGCGCAGAGATCCAGGTCGAGCACGGCTATATCCATGCCCGCATTGCCGGCGGCAGGCGGCGCCTGCAAGGCACCCGCATCGTCACCGACATGGTCACCGTCACCGGCACCGAGAACCTGATGATGGCGGCGGTTCTCGCCGACGGCGAGACGACGATCGAGAATGCCGCCCGCGAACCGGAAATCGTCGATCTTGCCGACTGCCTCAGCTCAATGGGGGCGCGCATCTCGGGCGCCGGCAGCGACCGCATCCGCATCCGCGGCGTCGACTGCCTGCACGGTGCAGCGCACACGGTAATGGCCGACCGCATCGAGACCGGCACCTACCTCTGTGCGGCAGCGGCAACCGGCGGCAGCATCCGGCTGACCCACACTTCGGCCGCCTACCTCGATGTCGTCGTCGATAAACTGCTCGACGCCGGCTGCGAGATCGTCGCCGAGCGCGAGGCGATCCGCCTCGCGGCACCGCAGCGTCTCAAGGCAGTCAGCGTGCGCACCTCGCCGTACCCGGCATTCCCGACCGACATGCAGGCGCAGTTCATGGCGCTGAACTGCGTCGCCGAGGGCACGGCGGTGATCCGCGAGACGATCTTCGAGAATCGCTTCATGCATGCCGTCGAGCTGATCCGGCTCGGTGCCGACATCCGGATCGACGCCAGCAACGCGCTGGTCACCGGCGTCGAGCATCTGCAGGGAGCGACGGTCATGGCGACCGACCTGCGCGCGTCGGCCAGCCTGGTGATTGCCGGACTGGTGGCGCAGGGAGAAACGCTGATCGACCGCATCTACCATCTCGACCGCGGCTACGAGCGAATCGAGGAGAAGCTCGAACAATTGGGCGCCGTCGTCCGGCGAATCCGCTGAGCGACGCGGCCGCGGCGACCCGGCACGGCGACTGCTGCCCGCATGCGGTTCATCCACTGCGCTGACATCCATCTCGACAGTCCGCTGCGCGGGCTGGAACGCTACGAAGGCGCACCCGTCGACGAGATGCGCGACGCCACCCGTCGCGCCTTCGCCAATGTCGTCGACCTCGCCATCGAGCGCGCCGCCGACTGCGTCCTGATCGCCGGCGACATCTTCGACGGCGACTGGCCGGACTTCAATACCGGCCTCTACTTCGCCGCGCAGTTGCGCCGCCTGGCCGCTGCCGACATCCGCGTCTTCCTGAGCTACGGCAACCATGATGCGGTCAGCAAGCTGACGCGTTCGCTACCGCTGCCGCAGAACGTCTTCTGCTTTCCCGCGAATCGTCCGGCGACGCAGGTGCTCGCAGACCTCGACCTGGCGATCCACGGCCAGAGCTTTGCCAGCGAGGCGGTGACGATCGACCTCGCCGCCGCCTATCCCGCGCCACGCGACGGGCTGCTCAACATCGGCGTCCTGCACACCGCGCTGTCGGGGCGCGAGGGACATCAGCCCTACGCGCCGACGACGGCACAGCGCCTCGCCGACAAGGGCTACGATTACTGGGCGCTGGGTCATGTCCACACCCGGGAGATCGTCCGCGAATCGCCATGGATCGTCTTCCCCGGCAATACACAGGGGCGGCACGCGCGTGAGACCGGCGCCCGGGGCTGCATGCTCGTCGAAGCCGAGGCCGCCCTCGGCATCCGTTCGGTCGAGTTCGTTGCCACCGACGTCGCACGCTGGCAGCAGCTCGTCATCGACATCGCCGGACTGGCGTCGGCGGAGGAGCTGCACGCCGCCGTGCAGAACGAGGTGCGTTCGCTGCAGGCGGCGGCGGAGGAGCGGCTGCTGGCGATTCGCCTGACGCTGACGGGGCGCGGGCCACTGCATCGGCTGCTCGTCGCCGATCGCGAAGCGCTGCGGGCGCAGCTCGCGGCCTCGGTTGGCGAAGCCTCGGCCGGCCGCGCCTGGCTCGAAAAGGTCCGCATCCGGGTGACGGCGCCGCTCGACCTCGAACGCCTGGCCGGCCGCGACGACCCGATCGGCCTGCTCCTGCGCTCGCTCGATTCGCTGGCCGCCGACCCGACGGCGCTGCACTCGCTCGCCGAAGCCGTGCTCGCCGATCTCGGCCAGAAGCTGCCGCCCGATCTGCGCGGCGCCGACGGTTCGTGGGCGCTGGATGCGGACGCAGCCCTCGCCGACGCGCTGGCGAGCGCCAGGGAGCGCCTGCTGGCGGTGATCGGCGCCGAGGACACGCGATGAAGATCGAGCAGATCGATCTCAAGGCCTACGGACACTTCAGCAATCAGCGCCTGAGCCTCGCCGGCAGCGCCAACCTGCACCTCATCTGCGGCCCGAACGAGGCCGGCAAGACCACCCTCTGGCGCGCGATCAACGGCGCCCTCTTCGGCATCCCCGAAACCACCCGCGACGGCTACCTGCACGGCAACCCGAAACTGCGCGTCGGGCTCGTCCTGTCGTCGCGCGCCGGCGAGCGGCTGGCCGTGATGCGCCGCAAGGGTCGCGTCAATACCCTGCTCGCCTACGATCCCGGGACGGCCAGCGAACTGCCGGCGACGGTGCCCGACGAGCGACTCGGCGACTGGCTCGGCGGCCTCGGCCAGGGACTCTTCCTGGCCATGTTCAGCCTCGACCACGCGGCGCTGGTGCGTGGTGGCGAGGCGCTCGCGCAGGGCCGCGGCGATGCCGGCGAAAGCCTTTTCGAAGCCGGCGCCGGTCTTGGCTCGATTCGCGCCCTGCGCACCCGGCTCGAGAGCGAGGCGGAAAGCCTGTTCAAGCCACGTGCTTCGAAGTCGGCCATCTACCGGGCGCTGGCCGAGCACGAGGAAAGCCGGCGGCAGGCACGGGAAGCAGCTGTGCGGCCGCTCGACTGGACCGCAGCGCGGTCGGCGATGGAAGCGGCAAGCAAGGAGTACGAAGCCGCCCGCGCCGAGCAGCTGCGACTGCACACGGAAGCACGGCGGCTGGAGCGTCTGGCGGCGATCCTGCCGGACGTCGCCGCGCTCGGGCTGGCGCGGCAGCAACTCGGCGAACTCGCCGCCGTGCCGCTGCTGCCGCCGTCAGCGGCGAGCGAGCGGGTGGCGGCCGTGACGCAGCGGGCGGAAGCACTCGCCGCCGAACGGGCGGCGGCGTCGCGCCTGCAGCAGCACCAGAACGCGCTGGCGGCGATCCGCATCACCGACGCCGTCCTCGCCGACGCGGAAGCCATCGAGGCGATTCACCACGCCACGGCCGCCTGCCGTGAAGCAAGCCTGCAGTCGGCCCGCGCGGCAGCGGCCATCGCCGCGGCGCGCGGCCACCTCGATCGCATCGGGCGGCAGATCACCGGCGACGCGCAACCCGCCGATGCGCTGCAGTGGATCCCCGATGCGACGCGGACCGCCCGGATCCGCGCACTGATCACCGAGGGCGCGACGCTCAAGGCCAGCCACCAGGCCGCTCTCGCACACCGGCAAGCGAAGACGCTCGAGGTCGCCCAGCTCGAGGCAGCGCTGTGCGAGCTGCAGCAGACGCTGGCGAGCGACGATCTCGGAAACTACCTCGATTCGATTGCCGACCAGGGTGATCCGGAAGCGCGGGCGCAACAGCTCGAGGACGAGGTGGCGGCAGCAGCCACCCGGCTCGCAGCCGAAGCCCGCGGCCTGCGGCTGCCGGCGGCGGCCGTGGCGCGGACGACGGCGCCGCTCGACGCGGAGCTGCAGGCATTCCGGCTGCAGGACGAGGAGTTGCGCCGCCGCGAGCGCTCGATCCGCGAGGCGATCGAGAAGCTCGAGGACGATCTCGCCGCCCTGCGCGGTGACATCAAGGGTCTCGAGATCCGTGGCAACGTCCCGACCCGGGAGGCCATCGCCGCCCTGCGGAGCGCGCGCGACGGCCTCTGGCTCGCGCTCCGCCGGCATTTCCTTCCCGCCGACGCCAGCGTTGCGCGCGATCCGCCGCCACCGGCCGAAGCTTACGAGCTTGCCGTCAGCCGTGCCGACGAGGCCGCTGACGACCTCTTCGCCGACGCCGAACGCGCCACCCGCTATGCCGGGTACCGCGTCCGCGAGTCACAGATGGAGAGTGCCCTCGATCTCGACCGCCAGCGCGCCGCCACGCTCGCCGGCGACACGCACGAACTCGCGCGGCACTGGGCGGCGCTGCTCGCGGCGAACGGCCTGCCGCCGCTGAAGATCGGCGAAGCGGCAGCCTGGCTGGCGAAGCGCGAAGCGTGGCAGCAGAAGTTCGACGCCAGCCAGGTGCAGCGGCAAGAAGCAGAGCGGCTGCGCCTGCTGGCGCAGGACGTCCGCAGCCGGCTCGGCGAACTCTGTGGTCGACCGGAAACAGCCGCGCAGACGGCAGGCGAACGCCTGTCGGAAAGCCTGGCGCGAGCGCGGGCGATCAACCGCCGGCACGCCGAGCAGCGCACGCAACGGCAGCTGAAGAGCAGCAGCCTGGCGAACGCGGTCGCAGTGCTGCAGCATGCCACGGACGCCGCCACCGACAGCGGTGCCGCGGTCGCCGGCTGGACAAGCCGCTGGGCGGCGGCGATGGCCTCGATCCGGCTCGCCGCCGACGCCAGCGAAGCGGAGGCAACCGCCCGCCTGCAGCAGTTTGCGGAGCTGGTCGACGCGCGCGACAGCCTCGACCGATCGCGCAAGGAGCACGACGACGCCCGCATCCAGATCGACGACTTCCAGACCCGTCTCGCGACGACCTGGCAGCGGGTCCGCGGCGAAGCACTGCCGGTCGATGACCGCAGCCCCGACCTCCTCGCCGCCGAGCTCTATCGCGAACTCAACCTGACGCGTTCGCTGCAGGAGAAACGGAACACCCTGAGCCAGCAGATCGCCGACGACCAGCAGGCCATCGACGAAGCGCGGCTGACCGCCGGCGGAGCGGCGACGGTCATCGAACGGCTTCAGCGGCAGGCCGCTTGCGACACGATCGAGGACCTCGAACTGGTCGAGGGACTGAGCGCGCAACGCGGCGCACTGACCGCCGAGGTTCTCGGCATCGAAGCGCGGCTCGTCCGGGCGGCCGGACTTCCCCTGCCGGAGGTCCTCAGGCAGGCGGCCGGCCAGGAACCCGACGCCATCGCCGAAGGCCTGGCGCGGAATGCGCAGGAGAGCGAGCGGAACGTCGCCGACGTGCAGCGCAGTCACGAGCGCTACCTCGCTGCCCGGCAGCATTTCGCGACGATGGACGGCTCGGCGGTCGCCGCCGACGCGCAACAGCGGATGGCGCAGCACGCCGCGCGCCTCGCCGAACTCGCTGCCGACTACGCCGCCGCACGGATCGCCGCGGCGGTTCTGGCACAGGTCATCGACGCCTACCAGAAGCGCAACCAGGCGCCACTGGTCGACAAGGCGTCGCGCCACTTTGCCGCGCTCACCGGCAACCGCTACCGCGGCGTCGTCGTCGACTACGACGACGAGCGGCAGATCCTCAAGGCCGTGCGCGCCGACGGCGAACGCCTGCACATGGAGCAGTTGAGCACCGGCCGCCGCGACCAGCTCTTCCTCGCCCTGCGGCTGGCAGCGATCGAAGGCCACCTCGACAACGGCGAGCCGTTGCCGGTCATCGTCGACGACATCACCGTCCACTTCGACGACGCGGCGGCGGCCGCCACCTTCAGGGTCCTGGCCGAGCTGTCGCAGCGAACGCAGGTTCTCTTCCTGACGCATCACGAGCACCTCCTCGACGTCGCCAGCAAGGCGGTCGGCAACGATGCCTACCGCGCGCACCAGCTGTCGGGGTGACCCGGGCGATGACACCGGTGACTCACCCCGGCGCCGGCTTCGCCGTGGCGCGATCGGGCAGGAGATGCGGAAGCCGGGTTGAGCCTGTCCGCCGGCATCGCTGAAGAAATGACTGGAGCCGCAGCATGGAAATGATCATCGACGTCATCCTCAAGGCCGGCCGTTCCGCCGTCGAGTTGGCCTTCTTCGTCCTCCTGCCGGTAATGGTGGTGATGCTCTGCCTGATGCGCCTGCTCGAAGCGCGCGGCCTCCTCGACGCACTCGTTGCCCGGCTGACGCCGCTGCTGAAGCCCTTCGGCCTCAACGGCATGGGTGTCTTCGCCGCCCTGCAGATCAGTTTCGTCAGCTTCGCCGCGCCGATCGCCACCCTCAGCATGATGGAGCAGCGCGGCACCTCCGACCGCCACCTCGCCGCGACGCTGGCGATGATCTTCGCCATGGCGCAGGCCAATGCCGCCTTGCCGATGATGACCATGGGCCTGCACCTGGGAAGCACACTGGCCTTTTCACTCATCGGCGGCCTGGCCGCCGCCACGCTCACCTACCATGTCTTCGGCCGCCACCTCTCCGCGGTCGAGGAGAACGTCGACGAGAGCCTGCAACATCCTTCGGCTGCCGGCGCCAAGGGCGTGCTCGACACGATCAACCTCGCCGGCGCCGAGGCCTTCCGCATCTCGGTCGGCGCCATTCCGATGCTGGTGCTGTCGCTGGTGGTGGTCGGCGCCCTCAAACGGCTCGGCATCATCGACCTGCTGACGCAGTGGCTGACGCCGCTGCTCGCCCTGGTCGCCATCGATCCGACGCTCATCCTGCCCTCGCTCACCAAGTACCTCGCCGGCGGCACGGCGATGATGGGGGTGATGGACGAGATGCGCCGCGCCGGCCAGATCAGCGTCGAACAGCTCAATGCGAGCGCCGGCTTCCTGATCAACCCATTCGACCTGCCCGGTGTCGCCTTCCTGATCTCTGCCGGCCGGCGCGTCGGCGCGGTCTGGAAGCCGGCCGCGCTGGGCGGCTGCATCGGCATCCTGCTGCGCAGCATCGGCCATGGGTTCTGGGCTTGAGGCGGCAAGTGGCAAGAGCGACGTCGCCGGCACCCATGCAGCCATCGGTATGCGGCAGGCGCCTTCGTCGATGCCTCGCCAAGCCACCTGCCCGGCGCTCCGGCGCGCCTGCCCGGACTCCCCGACCAGGCGCGCCGGAGCGCCGAATGGCGCCATCCCTGACCATCCGCGAGCGACCTCGGTGACAGCCGCAGCCGACACCCGGTCGTCCCGCCCCGACACGCCGACGCTGCTCCTGCTCGCCAGCCTGTACTGCGCACAGGGCCTGCCGTCGGGGCTGTTCGCGCATGCACTGCCGGTGCTGCTGCGCCAGCACGGTGTCGATCTGGCCGTGATCGGCCTGCTCAAGCTGCTCGCCCTGCCGTGGATGCTGAAGCTGCTGTGGGCACCGTGGGTGGACCGCATCGCCTCCGCTCGCCTCGGCCACCATCGCGGCTGGATCCTGCCGCTGCAGGCGACGATCATCCTCGGCGTCGCCAGCCTGGCGGCGGCAAGCCCGGCGCTTCTCTTCGGCAACGGGCTGCCGCTGCTGCTCGGCCTGATCCTGGCCATCAACCTCGCCGCCGCGACGCAGGACATCGCCACCGACGGCCTGACCGTCCGCCTGCTGCCCGAGCGCTGGCGCGGGCTGGGCAACAGCCTGCAGGTGGGCGGTTACAAGGTCGGCATGATCGTCAGTGGCAGCGGGCTGCTGCTGGTCATGGATGCGCTCGGCTGGAACGTGGCTCTCGGCGGGATCACGCTGCTGCTCGTCCTGTGCACGCTGCCGGTCTGGCGCTTCGCCGAACGGCAGCGGATTCCGCATGCCCCCGGTGCCGCCGAGACGGCGCTCGGGCCGCGCCTGCTGCTCGCGCACTACCGCGGGCTGCTCGCCCAGCCCGGGATGTTCGCCTGGCTGGCCGTCGTGCTCGGCTTCAAGCTCGGCGATGCGCTGGGCTCGCCGATGATCAAGCCGATGCTGGTCGACCAGGGCTGGACCAATGCCATGCTCGGGCAGTTGACGCTGGTCAGCAGCGCCGCCGGCATCGCCGGTGCCGTACTCGGCGGCGCGCTCTACGCGCGGCTCGGCGCCCACCGCTCGCTCTTCCTGTTCGGCCTGCTGCAGGCGGCCGGCATCGCCGCCATGGCGCTGCTGGTCGGCCACGGCGGCAACGTCGGGCTGGTCCATGCGGTGGCGCTCGCCGAACAGGTCGCCGACGGCATGTCCACCGTCGCGCTGTTCGCCGTGATGATGCGGCGCTGCCGCCCGCAGCATGAGGGCGCCGACTTCACCCTGCAGGCAAGCGCGCAGGTGCTGTTCGCGGGGCTGGTCGGCGGCAGCAGCGGCGTGCTCGCCAAAGCCGTCGGCTACCTGCCGCTGTTCCTCATCGCCGGCACGCTCGGGCTGGCCGCGCTGGGCCTTCTGCGCGCCGGCATCGCGGCAGCGGAAAGCAGGCCGGCAGTGTGAGCCGGGAGAGCCGCTGGCGCCGGGATGCCGCTGCGGGAAAAGGGCACCCCGTCTGGCGGGCTCACGGAACGCTCCGGGGCTCGGACTCGAAGCGGGCGAGCAGACCGTCGTAGCGCGCCGAGCGCGCGGCGAGCAATCCGCTCGTGCCGTCCAGCACCTCGGTGAAGAAAGCCAGCGTCAGATCGACCGTCGCTGCCTTGACGAGCGGATTCAGGTCGCGCCCGCCGGGACCAAGGCGGTCGGTGAACATGCTGTGCGCACCGTCGCGAAATACCACGAGCGCCTTGTGCGCACTGCCGGTCGCCGCAAAGACGCGCACCCGGTCCTCGTAGTCGGAGCGATAGCCGGGAATCCGAATCTCGTCTCCCTTCGCCGTGATGTGCAGGGTCGGGATGCCGATCGGGCGCACGACGGCCTCCGGGTCGGGCTCGCCATGGAAGGGCGGCGCACTGATGAGGACGGCACCGACGATGCGGCTGTCGCGGAAACTCAGCGTCCCTTGCGGGCGCGCGAACACCGCACCGGCAGCGAGCAAGGCCGTGTTGGCACCATAGGAATGACCGGCAGCGAGAATCCGCGCCGCGTCGATCGTGCCGGCAAGCTGCGCGTCGTCGAGCACCTCGTCGAGGGCAAAGCCAAGGTCACGCACCCGGTTGATCGCCTCGGCCTCGTCCGCCGCCCCCTGCAATCGGGACACCATGTCGAAGGGGTTGCCGCTCCACAAGCGGCTGTCGCTGCCGACGTGCTGCACGTGCAGGCTGGCGTAGCCCTGTGCCGCCCAGTTCGCGCCAAGATAGGAGTAGCCTTCGCGCGAACCGCCCATGCCGTGCGAGAAGACCACCAGCGGCACCGACCCGCGTCGCGCGGTCGCGGCGGGCAGGTAGAGTTTGGCCAGTACCTCGCGCTGCCGGTCGCGGTCGAGCCACTGGAAGCGGAGCACTTCATAGGCGGCCGGCTGTGGCACCAGCTTGGCCTCGACCAGCTCCGCCTGGTGACGTGCCGACCAAGACTCGACGAGCCCGCCGGATCGCCCATCCGGCGTCCCGGCGCAGGCAACGAAGAGGCCAGCGCATGCCACCAGCGCCAGCACGGTGCTCCAACGGATTGTGGTCATCAAAGTACGCCGCCCAGGATTCGCATATCTTGTCAATCGGTCTCTGAGCATCCCGCGTCGAGCAAGTTCAGGTGCCGAGCGAACGGTCATCACGCGACGGTTGGACACCCGTGATGATGAAAGTCATCACCGATCAGTGCTGCAGTTGCCCATAGAGCCGGCTGTACAGCCCGTCGCCCTGGATCAGCTCGTCGTGCTGGCCTTCCTCGATGATCTGGCCACCATCGAACACGTAGGCCCGGTCGGCTTGTTTCACCGCGCTCAGGCGATGGGCGATGATCAGGGTGGTGCGTCTCTTCAGGAAGCCGCGCAGCGCCTCATGCAGTCTCGCCTCGGTGTCGGCGTCGAGCGCCGACGTCGCTTCGTCGAGGATGACGACCTGCGGGGCGGACAGCACCATGCGGGCGATCGCCAGGCGCTGGCGCTGGCCCCCGGACAGCCGCACGCCCTGGCGGCCGACGATGGTATCGAGACCGCTCGGCAAGTCGCGTACGGCATCCGCGAGCTGCGCCACCTGCAGGGCCTGCCACAGCTGTTCGTCGGTGAGTTCGCGGCCCAGGCTCAGGTTCGCGCGCACCGTATCGTTGAATAGCGCCGGATGCTGCAGCACCGTGGCAACGTGGCTGCGCACGACCTCCATGCCGATCTCGGTCATCGGCACGCCAGCGAAACTCACCGTGCCGGAGTCAGGCGGATACAGACCGAGCAATACCTGGACCAGGGTCGACTTGCCGCCGCCGGAAGCACCCACCAGCGCCACTTTCTCTCCCGGCCGGATGCACAGGCTGACGCCGTTCAGGACGGGGGTATCGCCGTAGCTGAAGTGGACGTCCGCCACCTCGACGCCGACCGTATGCTGGCCGGCGAAGGGATCCTTCCGGTGCGGGTAGTGCGGCTCATCCTTCAGTTCGAGGAGGCGGTTGATGCGCCCCAAAGCCGCCTTGGCGGCGTAGAAGGCGTACTGGATGCCCAGGATCTCCTGCACCGGACCCATCATGAACCAGAGGTAGCCGAATACCGCCATCATCTGGCCGATGCTGAGATCGGAATACACCACCATCAGCATGCTGATGGCGCGGAACACGTCGAAACCGAACAGGAATACCACGAAGGACAGCCGGCCGGCCGCATCGCTCTTCCAGGAGAAGGCGGCTGCGTCCGTGCGAATGCCGCGTGCGCGTTCGATCACCAGCGCAATGTAGTGGCGCTCGCGGTTGCTGGCGCGGATCTGCTGGATCGCATCCAGGGTTTCGGTCAGCGCCTGCTGGAACAGCTCGAAAGCACTGTTTTCGCGCTTCTTCAGATCCTTCACCCGCTTGCCCAGCACCGTCGTGAAGTAGATGACCGCCGGATTGAGCAGCAGGATGAACAGTGCCAGCTGCCAGTGCATCCACAGGAGGACGATGGCGGTACCGATGATGGACAGCAGCGCCACCAGGAACTTGGACACGGATGCACCGATGAACGT